>SESG01033919.1_pt1 | contig 42824 bp, 29 predicted proteins | sample 3171421 | NCBI WGS metagenome assembly SESG01 (sample SAMN10866946, study PRJNA518727) | freshwater metagenome | biome: subpolar coniferous forest; feature: holomictic lake; material: water; isolation source: holomictic Lake 227, 6 m and 8 m depth | place: Canada: near Kenora, Ontario | collected...
CAAGTCGGAATCCTCATCATTTGTGATGGGGATTCTTTTTTTTGCCTCCTCTGAAAGCCTTATGAATGCTTGCTTTGCTGAAAAAAAAGCAATGACATTTTGATGTTGGATACAGTCGTCTTTGAGTATTCATTATTAAACCCAGCGGTAAAATCATGGTTTGAATAGCTAGTTTCCGAGCCTATGCGCTGGATTACAAATATTTACAGCCATTTTAAGAAAAGTCCACAGCTGAACTAAGGTTATTTTTCAAGTCAGATATCTTTTCAGGTGCCCCTCCAACTTTTCCTTTATATGCGCAATCCCCTTTTCAATTTAGGGTAGAAAATCCTGTATATCACACGACAGTTCACCCGAAGAAACATTTTTGCAAAGATTCTGTTTTTTGTCTTTAATTTTTTGAATCTGGAACATAAGAAGTTTTTGCTGCCCGATCTCTGAAGATATATTCCATCAAGAAATTTCTCCATCTGATGCTTAAAGAAATTCAAATGAGTTGGTTTGATCCTGTAATCATTTAAAAATTCCATGAGGAGTTCATTTGTTGCACCATCTGTAAATTCACTATTTTTGTTCTACGGAGAACTTGAACGATTCTCAATTTGCACCATTTGCTATTTCATGAAAACATTTCGTAAACCTTACTCCTTGTTTCTTTTGCTGGCATTGTCCACGATATTCCATGCCAGGGGGCAATCAACCTACCTTGTTAAACACTTTACAAAACACGATTACAACGCCAGCAGCCAGAACTGGTCAATTGACACCGATCAGGATGGCAACATTTATGTGGGCAATAACGATGGATTACTGGTTTATAACGGAACCCATTGGACTACATACCGTAACCCGGACCAGACCATCGTGCGGTCGGTGTTTGCAGCTCCTGATAAAAGAATTTATACCGGATCATACGAGGAGTTTGGCTATTGGGAGTTTGATGCAGCACGTGAATTGAAGTACCATTCTCTCAAACAGTTGTTGAAAAATTTCACTTTTCACAACAGCGAGATCTGGAAGATCGTTCAGAGTGGCAACAAGATATATTTTCAAAGCTTTTCTTCTTTGTTTGTATATGATCATCAAACAGTTAAACCAATCGAGCTTCCCGGGAACATTATTTTTCTGCTAAAAGCAAGGAACAGGTTGTTTGTGCAGTCAGTTGTCGGGAAACTCTACGAGATTGTCGGTAATAAACTACAGAAAATAGAGGTGGGCAATGTGCTGGACGGCACTGAAATTAAAACAATTTTGCCATTTTCATCTACCTCTTTCCTTATTGGAACTACGGCTGACGGCTTGTTCGTTTTCGATGGAAAAACAGTAACCCCCTGGAAATCTGAAATCAACGACATGCTTAAGGCCTGCCAGATAAATAATGGGATTGTGGCCGATAACAAATTCATATTCGGGACCATTGTCAATGGTTTATTCATCATTGACATGAATGGTAAATTAATAAGCCATTTAAATAATGAGAATGCGCTTCAGAACAATACGGTACTCTCTTTATGTAACGACCAGAACGGTTCGATCTGGGTAGGGCTAGACAGGGGCATTGACAATCTTTCTTTGAATACTTTCCTGGATATCTACCAGGAAAGGGGCGAACAGATTGGCCCGGTTTATTCTGCCGCCCTCCTGGGAAATACCCTGTATGTAGGTACAAACCGCGGGATTTTCACCTATACCGATAACCCGGAAACCGGGATTTTCACCTATAATGGGTTGCTGAATAAATCGCAGGGACAAGTTTGGGAAATGAAGATTTTAAACGGCACCCTCTTTTGCGGGCACACGACAGGCACCTACATGGTAGAGGGGAAAACGTTAAAACAGATATGCGCCGTAAGTGGCGGATACCTGTTAAAGCAAATTGAACGCAATGGCATCGAATATCTGATTCAAAGCACCTATTCACCCCTGGTTATTTATAATCGTACAGGCCAGGAATGGAAATACGGGCATCTGGTAAAAGGGTACCTTGAACCTTCCCGCTTTCTGGAGGTTGACCACCTGGGAAACATCTGGATCGGCCATGCGGTGAAAGGACTGTATAAATTGCAGTTGTCGGATAACCTTGACAGTGCAGTCTCAATAATCAGTTTTGGCAGGAAAGATGGTTTCCCTTCCGAATTCAAAATAAGGGTTTTTAAGGTTGAAAACAGGGTGGTTTTTACAACCGGCACTAATTTATATACTTGGGATGACCTGAAAAACAAAATGATCCTCTACACGGAATTAAATAAACAACTTCAAGGATTCGAGGCGTCAACACAGATAAAGGACATCGGGAATTCCCTATACTGGTTTATCAGGAAAAACGATATTGCACTCTTTACGATCAAGGAAAATAAGGCCAGCATGTTACTCCGGCTCTTGCAGGTTGCTGTCATTCTTCTGCAAACAAAACAACCATGTGGTTTTGCGGACTAAAGAGATCATGGTTGACCGTCCGCATGCACATATCATGCAGGCGAAAGCAGGATATGCCCCGGATGAAAATATTGTATCGACCACCTCCTATGCATTCGGTGTTTTCAATTCACATCTTTCACAAGGGAACACCAATTTTAACATCCTGCTTTCAATTTGTTCCAGCCCGTTTAATCTTGCGCCCGAAACAGGGCAAAGGATCTTTGTTGAGATGAATGGCCGGCGTTATTTGCTGGGTATTCCTTCCGCTTTCGAGATCGGGTTGAATCATTGCCGCTGGATCTATAAAACGGGCAATCATTGTTTTCAGGTGCGCACATGGACCTCAAAAACAGCTCCGTTGGTTAATTTGGATTTCAAAGTCATCAGCGGTCCTCCCGTAAAACTGTTAATTACGCACCAGTTTGATGATGCGAGCGGCTGGATGACCCGTCCGGGGGAAACAGACGGGGAATATGTGGTGAAACCAAACGCAGAGAGTATGATCGCCGGTAAATTTCCGCAGGCCCAGTTCAGGATAAGGGTGAATGGTGTGAATACCGGTTATAAAGCATGTGGTGATGAAGTGCTGTATGGTGATCATAAAAATCACGGTGGTTCATTTTTAGTGTTCGATCTGCAGGAAACATCTGAATTCTGTATGAGTTTTATCGGGGAGGTATGTTCATCGGCCGGGACACCAAAAATTGAAAACACGGATGACCAGTGGTTTGCAGATTACACGGATGCCCAGTCTGTTTGGCAGACCTTAAGCTTAAAACTGTCGCTGAAGGGTGACCAGGAAGACATTGCAGCCTTTCAGGAAATCCTGCCATGGTATGGGATGAATGCACTTATCCATTTCCTGACACCTTACGGCCTGGAACAATTCAGCGGGGCTGCCTGGGGAACCCGCGACATAGCCCAGGGACCGTTCGACCTGTTATTGTGTATGGAAAAATATGATGAAGCCAGGCAGGTCCTGCGCATCATATTCGCGAACCAGAATCCGGATGGCGGTTGGCCGCAGTGGTGGATGTTTGACAGTTACTCAGATGTAAGGGCAAACAGCGCCCACGGAGATGTTATTTACTGGTGCATCATTGCTCTGAGTAACTATTTGAAAGTCACCGGCGATCTGAAACTCCTCGACGAGATATTGCCTTATTACCATGACAAGCCTAACGCCAAGGCAGAGAAAACGACACTCAGCGAACATGTTGAAAGGCTGATCCGGATGATCGTTGGTTCATTTATTCCAGGCACGGCATTGGTGCCATTTGGCGGTGGCGACTGGAACGATTCCCTGCAGCCGGTGAGCGGGGATCTTGCACAACGGATGATCTCGAGCTGGACCGTTGAGATGAATTACCAGGCCTTTATGCAATATAAAACGGTGTACGAACAGACCGGCAATAAGGTAAAAGCGAATGAACTGGCAGATATCTGTGTGCAGATTAAAGCAGATTTTAACGGTTACCTGGTCAGGGAGGGTGTAGTTGCGGGATATGGGCTGGTTGAAGAAGACCGCACGATCAGTTTGCTGCTTCATCCGCGTGATCAGAAAGCCAATATCCAGTATAGCATTTTGCCGATGAACCGGGGTATTATCAGTGGGATTTTTACGAAAGAACAGGCACATCACCACCAGGATCTTATTGAACAATACCTCAAAGGACCTGACGGGGCCCGTTTGATGAACCGTCCGCTCAAATATAAAGGCGGTATTCAAACACTGTTCCAGAGAGCCGAAAGCAGTACTTTTTTTGGCCGCGAAATTGGCATCATGTATGTACACGAACATATCCGTTATGCAGAATCACTTTCCCTGATGGGCAAGGCCGAGGCCTTTGTGAAAGCACTTCGCCAGGCGAACCCCGTTGCTTACAGGGACATTGTGACCTGCGGCGATGTTCGCCAGTCGAATTGCTATTACAGCAGTTCTGACGTCATTTTCAGGAATCGTTATGAAGCGGATGAACGTTACGAAGAAATAAAAACAGGAAAAATTCCGCTGAGAGGCGGATGGCGGGTTTATTCCAGCGGGCCGGGCATTTATATTGGCCTGGTTGTTTCACGGTTGCTGGGTTTACGACGTGAATTTGGAAACATCATTCTCGATCCGCTCATGCCGCATGCTTTCAGTGGTTTTTCGGCCTCAATGGAATTCATGGGTCACCCGGTCACATTCATATATGTGATCAGGGAAAATTGTTGCAGCCCCAGGGCGGTTCACATCAATGGGGAGCCAGTTAAGTTCACCTATGAAGAGAATAAGTATCGCCCTGGCGGGGCGGTCATTCCAACCGATCATTTTCTGGCCAAGTTGAATAAACAGGATAATATGGTTGAAATACAGTTGTAGCATGATTACGGATAGGTTTTACAGAAGGCCCTTATTGATGAAGGATTACACGGAGACTTACTTATCTGTTGATGCCATGGTTGAGGGCATACCTCACCAATTCTGCATTTGAGGACCAATGCATTTTCTTTAAAATATTATATCGGTGGTTGCTGATTGTGTTTTTGCTTACAGATAGGTTTTTGGCAATGGTGACTCTGTTCAAACCTAATGCCATCATATACATTACCTGGAATTCCCTGTCGGTAAGCAATTCTACAGATTCCTTTCCGGTTTCTTCCGGTTTTGTGAACATTTCAGACATTCGTTCCATCTGATGAAGCGTGAAATGTTTCTTCCCGGACAGAACCTTACGCATTACCTCTACCAATTCTTCAGGGGGACATCTTTTATTGATGAAAGCCGATGCACCATTTTTCATAAACCGGATTGTCAACTGTTCATCCAGGCAGGCGGTGTAAATGACAACTGGTAAATCTTTTTTCCTTTGTTTTATTTCTATCAGGACATCCAAGGAATCTTTTCCTGGTAAAAACAGCTCAAGTATTGCAAGATCAAAAGACTGTTCCTCTATTTTTTCAAACAATTCAGCCGGATTGGAGGCCTGAGCGGCAATGCATAAATCTGAAGTTTGTTCTAAAAGGAGCTTTAAACCCATCCTAACAATGGGCTGATCGTCGGCAACAATAATACGTTTTCGGTTTCCTTCGGTCATTCGGAAAGTTAATTTCCAAAAATAGACTTTTCATATTAAGCGTTGATTAAATATTTGTTAAGAAATAGTTACTATCAGGTTAATAATGAGGCCTTTTATTAAATATTCATTAAATTTTCCATATCTGACTTCTGCTATCTCAATCAACACCTGTCAATTGACTTTTCCATTAACCTGAAAAGCATAATCACTATGCCTTCCAGGTAAAATGTACTATTGTCCGCATATTAATTCCTGTATAAAATTGCAGAACTAATAAACAACTATGGTCAATTTAGGTAAAGGTCTGATATTCACGTTTCTTGTTATAATATTCACAGTCGGTTCATCAATTGCCGGTGACATAAAGGGGAAAGTGGTAGATTCAAGAACAGGAGAACCAGTCTTAGGAGCCACTATACTCATTAAGGAACTGGGAAAAGGGGCTTCCACGGGATCCGATGGTATGTATCGTTTAAAGAACATTGAGAAGGGCAAATATAAACTGGTTTGCAGTTATGTTGGTTATTCCAATGATGAACACATCATTACGGTAGGTTCCGGTGATGCGGTAGTTGAAGTCAACTGCAAGCTGACACCAAAACAAGAGAACCTTAACGAGGTGAATGTAGTTGGAACCAGAATCCAAAACACGGAGAATAGTGCACGTCAATCGGAGAAAAACGCAATACAGGTACTTAATATCATAACCGCAGAAAAGATTGAAACATTACCCGATCAGAATGTAGCAGATGTAATGCAGCGTGTTTCAGGCGTGTCGATGACAAAAAACAGTTTTGGTAGCAATTCGCAATTAATTTTAAGAGGCATGCCTACGAGGTATAACACCGCTTTTATTGATGGCGCGTTAATGCCAAGCACCAGTTCTTCCGGTCGGTCAGTGAACCTGGATATCATTAGTTCTGAATTGGTTGGGCGGATTGAGGTGATAAAAGCGTTAACCCCCGATTTAGAAGCGGATGCCATCGGAGGTACCGTGAATATTAAATTGAAACAGGCTCCGGATACCGCTTTTTATAAATTTGAAACCGGTTTTGGTTACAACCAATATTATTTTAACCACAGCTTTTTAACCTTCGACAACAGTACTGTTGCAAAAAAAGATTTTAGTTCACTCTATGGCCCCAATTATTTAGCCCAAGAATCAGAATTTCCCAGGAACAATTTAATTGCAACAACAAAAACGGCCGATCCCGATATGAATTTAGGGTTTTCGGGCGGGAGAAGATTTTTTAAGAAAAAATTCGGTGTAATGCTGGCTGTCAGCTATCAAAATAACTCTGCTGCCAATACATATGATTATACCAGTTATGTCCCGGCATTTAAAGATGGGAAACCATCGGCAGAATATACGGAACACCAGGTATACAGTAAAAATCAACGAAGATTGGGCGGCTATTTAAAGTTAGATTACCAATTCAATAAAAATAACCAGATCAGCATTTATAGTTCGCTGTTCCAGGCAAAAGAATTAAGGGCAAGGAAGTTTGAAGATCATCAGAGTGATAATAACGGGCAATTTATTCGTCCCATTGCGACCCAGACAGAAACCGATAATTCAGGTATTTCTTTAACCACTTTATCAGGCGAACATAATTTATGGAACAGCCTCAGTATTGACTGGACACTACTGTATGCCAAAGCCAATTCTGATTCACCCGATTTTGCAACAGTAGAACTAGCCCAGGGAGGCAACAACCCGGCCTACCTTAATTATTCGCGACCTGTTGTAAGGGATTGGCAATGGGATATTGACGAAAACAAATCGGCCTACGCCAATGTAAAATACAAACCGATTGTTTTCAATCAGTTGTTTGAGTTTAAGGCAGGCGGCATGTACAGGCAAAAGTTCAGGCAAAATTATGCAAATGAATATTTCTTTCAACCCTATGATGATACCTCCTATAGGAACTATAAGAATTATCCAAATCCAAACTTGTTAACGGTACCTCTGAGAAATGATCAGAATGACCAGGAAAAAAAAGGAAATGCATTGTTAAATCCCGGCAATTACAAGGCATGGGAAAATATAGGTGCAGTATATGGTATGGTAAATTCAACTTTTGGGAAACTCCAGGTTTTATTTGGAATGAGGTTTGAAACTTATAATCTGCGTACCGAACATAACCAGAATAACATACAATTTCCTGTTGCAAAAGCAACCAAGAAAAATCATGACCTTTTCCCCAGCCTCCATCTGACTTATAAATTTACTGAAAACCAAAACCTTCGTTTTTCATATTATCGGGCAATAAACCGGCCGAACTATACCGAAATAATCCCTTACAGCGATCCCAGGGCGGGAGGGCAGACGGGAAATCCTGACTTAAAATCTGCTTACGCGAATTCTTTCGATTTACGGTATGAAATATACCCAAAACAGCAGGATGTTTTTACCGTTGGAATATTCTATAAACAAATCATTAATGCTATTGAAGAAATTTTAAATCAAAGTGATAATGCAAGGCCGGCAAACGTAAGTACCCCTACAGTCAACTATGGGATAGAATTGGTTGCCTCCAAACATTTTGGCAATTTTGGGATCAGCGCCAACTATACCTATACCTTTTCACAGATTTCAGACAAAGCTGTCGATTATATTTATAAAGATACGGTACTTGTTGCTAATCCAACGGTCGGGTATAAAAGGACCCTGGTTGGACAATCGCCTCACCTTTTTAATGCAAGTGTATCATACCGCAGCAAGCGAGCCGGCTTAAAATCAAGCATTAGTTATACCATGCAGGGCGAAAATTTATCCGCCATAAATAATAGCCATCTCGGTTTTAACAGGTACCAGGCAAATTATCATAATCTTGGCATAACCATCGAAAAAAAGATTTATAAAAAATTCTTTATCACATTCAAAGCTTCAAACTTATTAAATAGCCCAATCACCTGGTACCTGAAAGAAGAGGACAACACCCTTGTAAGAAAAGCATACAACTATCAAAATTACTCGATTGAAATTAAATATTCTTTTTAACCTTTAAAATTTAAAAACATGAGAAATTTTATTTTATTTTTATTTGTAACCGGGATATTGACGTATTCGCTAAGTTCCTGTAAGAAATCGGAAGAAACCAGCACATCAACTAATGACATTAAACCGCCTGCCGGGACCTATATTAAAGGGAGTCACCTGAAAGGTACATTAAAAGGCAGTTTAAAACCGGATTCTATCTATTATCTTGACGGGGATATGATTGTTAATAAAGCCGATTCATTTGGCGTTTCCCCGGGAGCCAAGGTCATTGCCACTGGCAACTACCGTATTGAAATTGCAGGTACGCTGATTTGTAACGGAACCGAAAGCAAACCTATCACCTTTACAACCAGCAGCGAAGCAATTGCTTATGCAAATCTTGGACAAACGGGTTATTGGGGCGGATTTCTGATTGATTCCACTTCACTTTATGTAAGTATAACTTATACCCATATTAACTACACGGGTGGTCCTGATCAGACAGGAAGCGCACAGGCAAGTTTCGATGTGGAAGGGAGCCAGCAATTTAATGGAGGCGCTAAAATCATATTTGAAGACAACTGGATGTTTGGAGGTATCGATGATGGTATTCATTTAGTGGGGGATATCACCTGCAGTATCAAAAGGAATGTTCTTCAGCGATTAGGAGGTTCAGACGGCGATTTGATCAACATTAAAAAAGGTGCTCATGGAGATATCGCTTTCAACTACATTTATAGCTCTGCCAATAGCGGCATTAAATTAAACACCAGCAAAACAGTCCCTCTGCCTGAAACAAGGTTTAATATCTATAATAATACCATTGTGAATGGGAACTGGAGGAAAATTGGCGAACTTTCATCTGCTATCTACCTGGATGCAAACTCCGCCGGGAAAGTTTATAACAATGTCATCGTAGGCTGCCGTAACGGGATCCATCTTGCAAAAAGTGCAACCGGTTGCGATATGACCAATACCTCCTATGGCAACAACCTCATGTATATGTACTATGCGCAGGCTTCGGATTCGTCCAATGTGGAAACAAATAATCCTTATATCCAGGGGTCCAATGGTGTTTCTCAACCGACCGACAAAATTGCATTTGGGCTTACCGCTTGCGGAACAGTATTTTCTCATTACGATACGGATATAAAAGTTTGTAACCTTGATCACAATGTACCTTCCCTTGCTTCAGCTTCACCTGCGCTGAATGCAGGTACCACCAGCGGAACCTTGTTCCCTTACTCCATTGGTTCCTCGATGCCCCTGAATAAAGATATGGGCGCCTACCCGAGTGATGGTCACGGTAACAAACATTTACCTACGCAAAAACCATAATTCTGATTTAAAATCATACGATGAAAGAGCATATGAGAATATTATTGTTTATTTGCGTGTTTTTTTGCGGTATCCCGCTGTTGTCCGTACATGCGCAGGAAGGCTCCTCCGGTTATAAAATTATCAACAAGATCCGTCTCGAAGGGAATGAAAAATGGGATTATCTGTTCTCCGATGATGCAGCCAAACGACTTTATGTTTCGCATGGAAATATGGTCCAGGTTGTGGATGAAGAGAAAGGAACCGAAATCGGGAGGATCACCGGACTTGATGGCGTGCACGGCATTGCCATCGCCCATGACCTCAATAAAGGTTATATCAGCACCAAGAATGATAACGCGGTGACGGTTTTCGATACTAAAACTTTTAAAGTAATCAAGAAAATTGAGATCTCCGGAAAAAGTCCGGATGCCATCCTGTTTGATTTATTCAGCCAGAAAGTTTTTGTATTTAATGGTCATTCAAACAACGCTTCCGTAATTGATGCAAAGACCGATGAGATCGCAGCAAACATTTCCCTGACCGGAAATCCGGAATTTTCGGCAACGGATGGGAAAGGTAAAATTTTCGTCAATCTGGAAGATCAAGGCAAAGTTGCGGTTATTAATTCAAAATCGTTCAAGGTGGAAAATGTTTGGTCTTTGGGTGAAGGTAAAGAACCGACAGGACTGGCTATCGACAATGACAAACATCGTTTGTTCAGCGCTTGTGCCAATAATCTGATGGTTGTACTTGATGCTGAAACAGGCAACGTGATCACCACCTTGCCTATTGGCGGCAAACCTGACGGCGCTGCTTTCGACCCGGGTTTAAAGCGGGCATTCAGCTCCAATGGTGAAGGCACCCTGACGATCATACAGGAAGGCACTGACGGGAAATACACTGTTTTAGAGAATTTGCCTACCCAGAAAAGCGCTAAAACCATGACAGTAAACAAATTGACACATCATGCGTACCTGCCTGCCGCTAACTTTGAAACTCCGAAAGAGGGGGGTAAAGCAACCGTAGTACCTGGTTCATTTGTTGTTCTGGAAATTGCACCTAATTGATGGTAAAAGGCTGATTATCAATGATTATTTAACAATTAATTATCGAAACATCCATGGCGTTGAAACATTTGGAGATGCCATGGATGTTTTGTTTTCATTTCATCAGTATAAATCAAATTATATCTTATTCAAATGAAACATAATATCATCAGATTGATTTTATTGGCGTTCGTTTTTCCTGTTTTTTCAAGCAGTAACGGACAGACCTTCGCACCCGTCTCCAAACAATCACCCGTTACTTCCCAAACGTTTAGCAAATCTGTTAACTTCATCATTGTCAGCGATTGGGGATGGAATGGCGCCAAGCATCAGCAGGAAGTTGCTGACCAGATGGCAAAGATCGCAGACAGCGTTAATGCAAAGTTTATTGTTTCGTGCGGAGATAATTTCCAGATTAATGGGGTCGCTTCAACCCAGGATCCCTTGTGGACAGCGAATTTCGAGAACGTTTACAAACCCCTTTCACTCCAGGTTGAATGGTTTCCAGTACTGGGAAACCACGATTACAAAGGCAGCCCGCAGGCCGAGATAAACTATTCCAAAATCAGCCGTCGCTGGAGACTTACGGACCATTATTATACCTTTGCCAAAAAAATTAATGATTCCATTTCAGCAAGGTTAATTTTCCTTGATACTCCTCCCCTTGTAGGCGAGTATTATTCCAAACCGGGTGAATACCCCGAAATTGCCCAACAAGATACTGCTGCAGAAATGAAATGGTTGAAAGAGGTGTTGAAAAATTCGCGGGAACAATGGATCCTGGTATTTGGACATCATCCTATTTATTCTGCAAGCCACAAACACGGAAACACCAAGGAAATGATCGACCGGGTCAAGCCCTTACTGGAACAGTATCATGCTCAATTCTATTTCTGCGGTCACGATCATGACCTCCAGCATTTAAAGGAGAAAAATGGCAACCTCGAATACATTGTTACCGGAACCGGAGGAGAAACCCGTGATAACAGTTCCAATGACATGACGATATTTAGTGGTTCGGAACCAGCTTTCACGGTGGTTTCACTTAATGCTAACAAGATCAGGGTTTGTTTTGTTAGTACCCAGGGGCAGGTAATTTATCATTACAGCAGAGGCTACAAATAAACGCTTCACCTGTTCTTTTGTCTTAACTTTTAAGAGGGGCAGGTATCAATGGACCGGTCAGGGCGTTTGATAATCACCGTCCGGCCTTCATAATAAAATGCAAAATGGCAAAGCGGGGTTCCCGCTTTGCCATTTTTGCTTTCTTGCGGCCGATTTTATCCCGCACCGGACTTTCCGGCAAAGACCCTTGAACCGGTGGAGCGCCTGGTCATGTGTATCTCCCTGGCAAACCCGCTGACAAGGACGTAAATAAATGTTGTCGATAATTGACCAGTCAGTTTTGAAGGCCTATTGCCAAAGGATGTTTTTTCTTAATGGGATCTTCGGGAAACCTGCCGGGCAAGGTTTATTTCGTGAAGGTTGACTTTTTTCGTTTATTCGGACACCTGAATACGGATCAAAACCTAATTGACCGCTTAAAGTTAAAAAAAGACGCCCTTATTGGACGAGAAGAAAGCAAAGTATCATGGCAGAAAAGGCCATGCAATTTGCGAAATTCAGTTTCACAAGATAAATTTAAGGTGCTGAAAAAGTAAAGAGGGTATCACAAAAACAACCAATTTCATAGGATGAGATCAACCATCATCAGAAAAAGACAGTATAGCCCACGCTCACCTGGTACAGTTTATCCTTGAAGTCTCCTTTCATATAACCAGAAAGTTGTCCTTTCGGGCCGACCATATAACCAAACGACAATTCCTGAACGTAAGAAAATGTACCGGCTCCTTTCACATAATGTTGATTGAACGTGGGTGTTACTGCAACAAAAGCCTTCTCGGATAATGCGAACACCGAAATAAGCTGAAGCGTTATTCCATGGATGGGATCATTTACAGTGGTTTAGTCACTGGATATTGGTTTGCTCATGTTCGGGCCTGCCGTTTCCAGATATAACGGGACCCTGGGGATCTCCGGCACCCTTGATCCCTCTCAGATCCAGGAGATCGATGATGAACTTGTGAATACCCTCCTGAACAGGTTTCCATTGCTGAAGGAGCTTTTTTCAATGCAGAACCTTGAATTTACAGGATCCCAGACCAAAATCTCATTCGGGTTGAGATACAGCATCCAGATCGGGTTTCACTTTTAATGTTTAACTTTTTACGAAGCAAATAGCTTCCGGTACCCGTTCTCCTGAAATTATTTTATGCCGGGGATCCATGATTTCTTAAATTCCTTTACCTTTATTTGCTCTAAAATCAACTACTATGAACTCATTTATCGAATTTCATTTCAAAAGGACACTTGCCTTGTTTGTTATTCTTACTGCCATCCTGCCGGGAATGTCATGTTCACGTGTAAAGCCAGGCAAACTGGCCCTGATCAACGGGAAGGTCTATACGGTAAACCCGAAGATGCCCTGGGCCGAAGCGGTTGTGGTTGACAGCAACACGATTGTATTTACCGGGAGCACGGCTGATGCAAAAAAATATATCGGCAGCGAAACCAAGGTGATCGACCTCAACGGCCGTATGGTCATGCCCGGGTTCATTGATGCCCATATGCACCCGGCGCTGGGCAGCTTTGTCAGCAGTGCGGTCCTGCTCGATTACTTTGGAACCACCGCATCATGGTTCGATATTATCCGCAAAACCATTAAGGAGAACCCTGATCGTAAATATTACTTTTTTGCAAACTTCAGGTCAATCACCTTCGGTCCTGAGGGCCCCCTGAAAGCCGACCTCGATGCCATCGAAAGCAGTAAACCGGTTATCGTCTTCGATAACGGCTTCCACTCGGCCTGGGTGAATTCAAAAGCCCTGGAGGTTGCAGGGATCGAAAAAAACACGCCGGATCCTGTCCCCGGCGGGCATTATTATGTGCGTGACAAGAACGGGAATCCTTCAGGCTACTGCATCGAAGCCCAGTCGTTCATCCCCATTATTTTAAAACTTGGCGTCACCCCTGCGGATATCATGAAAATGGAGATGGCGACCTTTCCCAAGCTATCCGCATTCGGGGTTACAAGTGTCTATGATGCCGGGTTTGTAATGGAACCCGAAATTTTCCAGGCTTACCTTCAGCTGGAAAAAGAGGGGAATCTTCCCATGCGGGTATTTGCAAGCCATTGGATCAGCAACCCGAAGGCCGTTCCAACAGCGATAAAGGACCTTCAGCTCCTTGACAAGAGCTATCGCAGCAACCTGTTCCGCGTCAATACGATGAAGATCATGCTCGACGGGACATCGGATGCCCTGAGTTCAGCCATGTTCGACGATTACCTCCCCGGGGGGAAGGGGAATGGTTTCGTGCTGCTTCCCCAGAATGAACTGAACGATTTTGTCTGTAAAATTGATTCCGCCGGGTTCAACATCCAGATCCATTCGATCGGGAACCGTGCGATCAGCGATGCCCTGACAGCCTTTGAGAACCTGAAGCAGAAAAGGGGATTTACCCCAACGAGGAAAACGGTGGTTCACTGCCAGTTTTTCATGCCGAACACGGTTGAGCGCTTTAAGGCCCTCCGGGATGTCATGGCTAATTTCACCCCCTCCTGGATGGTATCCGACCCTGCCACACTCAAGATCGTCGGTCCGGAGGTCTATGGGCGGAATATGCTGTTCAACAGCATGGACCAGGCCGGCGTGAGGATCTGCTGCGGAACCGACTTCCCTGTGGGTGCCGGAATCGAGGATGTGAACCCCTTTAAACAAATCGAGATTGGCCACATGCGGCGGAATATCGGGGCCGCAGATACCGACATCCTCCCTCCCGCCTCCGAGAAACTGTCCCTCGAAACACTGATCAAAGGTTATACGATCAATGGCGCTTACGAACTCGGGGTTGAAAACCTTATAGGGTCGCTCGAACAAGGCAAACGGGCTGATATCATCGTGCTGGAAAAGAACATTTTCGAACAAAAGTCAGATGATATTCACAACAACACGGTTCTCCTTACGGTGATGGATGGAAAGGTTGTATACGACAAAATGAAATAATCCCGGGATGCTTTTTCTCACGGGAATTCCTGAACAGGGCTGCCATGGAACCGATCCATGGCAGTTTCCATTTAATGGGAAACGCTTTTCGAGAAGACATTGATCACCACTACCCCTGCAAGGATCAGCAGCAAACCCAGGATGGCAGGAAAGTCGAGTTTCTGCTTATAAAAAAAATACCCGATAATTGAGACGAGGGTGATCCCAAAACCCGACCAGATGGCATAGGCTATGCCTACGGGGATAGTTTTGAGTGTCAGGGAGAGGAAATAAAATGCGACCCCGTATCCAATGACCACAATGGCAGACGGTCCCGGCCTGCTAAAACCTTCAACTGATTTTAATGCCGAGGTGGCGATAACCTCCGCGATGATCGCGATGGTTAAAAAGATGTATTTCATAGGATCATATTTATTTCTTTCGGGCCATATGGAATAGCCCTAATTTATCATTCACGGTTTGCATGAACATTATATTTATGGCAGTTTCATGCTTTTTGTTCTGAGTATGCGGTAAAAGTACAAACAAACATTGAAACAACGAAGGGACTTGGAGGAAACGACGCACTCCTTTTCGGATCAAACCTTGGATCTCCTGAAGGTAAATGGCGTATGAAGACAACCAGTGTTGGAACTGGTAAAATCAGTGGTCATGCCAGAGGGGTATCCTTGCTTACAATTCGATGACTAAAAATACCGCGCCCTGCAATTACCCGGTTAAAGATCCTTAATGATATTTTTGCGTTTCTCCGTATCCGCCTTCTTTGCAAAATCGGTAGAGGTGTACCTGATTTCGATACAAAGCTCATCATTGATGCTATAGAGAAACAGGGTGATATCGGTGGTAGGGGTCTTCCATTTGGTTTCCAGGTTCAGGTTGTCGGAGATCAGGTTGGAGGCCCACTCATCGTGGGAAATAATTTTCCCGTTAATGGTGAATGCCGATTTGCTTTTTGGCTGCCCGTACTTGCCTGTCAGCAACTCCTGCAGCATCTGAAAGTTATCCACATAGATCTCCGGGGTCTTACTGTTGAGTGTTACCAGGTAAAAAGCCTGGTATAACTGGTTGGAGGAGGAAAAATCATAGATGATCTTTGCCTCCAGGTTGCTTAATTTTCCGTTAAAAACCAGGCTGTTGTTTTTGGAATAAAGAAAATTTGCAGTTTCACCATTTTTCACCGCGACTGTATCAACACCCCAGGTGAAAGTTCTGAAATCATACCGTTGTGCCATGGCCTGCTGGCCCGCCAGTATAAGAAAAACCACTGTAATGAAGAATCTTGCTCTCATGATGCTGGATTTAAGGGTTAATAATCGTTCATTGCAACCGTTGAACCTGAAAATATTGATTCCGGGCTTTCAATATCACCCGGAAATTCTTATATTAGTACCTTGTTTTTGATAACGCCGCCAAAAAAAAAATATTATGAAAGGAAAAACCTTCCTTTTCATCCTGTTTTGTCATACGGCTGCCATAGCCGCCGCACAATGGCAATGCCTCAATCCAACGCCGACCGGCAATACATTAATTTCGTGCGTCTTCACTGATTCCCGCAACGGTTTTGCCACCGGTGAATCCGGTACTATCCTGAAAACCGTGAACGGAGGAGCCACCTGGACCCGGCGACCATCGGGGACTTCAACCACGTTGTTCCAGGTTTGCTTCCCTGATTCGCTGCATGGGTTTACCGTTGGCTATGCAGGAACCATCCTGAAAACCACCGATGGCGGGAACTCATGGTCACGATATCCGGTGGCCATCCGTGACAGTTTATTTTCAGTTTTCTTTACCGATATCCATAACGGCTTTGCAGCCGGAACGAGGGGAACCATCCTGAAAACAACCGACGGGGGAACGAACTGGCTTCGCCAGTCCCCCGGAACAAATAACACGCTTCTTTCGCTCTGCTTTACCAGCCGTGACACCGGCATTGCCGTTGGCTATTACGGAACCGTGCTGAAAACGACCGATGGCGGTGTCACCTGGAATAACCACTCATTCAACAGCCCCTATCACCTGAATTCCGCCTGCTTTACCAGTCGCGACACAGGTTATGTGGTGATTGAGGGTGGCATCCTGAAGACAACCGACGGGGGGCTCACCTGGAACAATTTACCGGTTACCTGTTATACCAATACCCTGTTTTTTACCAGTAAGAACACCGGTTATACTGCGGGATGGAATGGAAATATCCTGAAGACGACCGATGCCGGCCTGACCTGGAGCAGTCAGACAACGGGCACCCTGCAGTATATCAGCAGCATTGTTTTCGTGGATGATACGACAGGTATTGCCGTCGGGGACCATGGCATCGTATTGAAAACAACCAATGGCGGGGCCGCCTGGAACACCATCACGGCCGGGTTTACCGACCTGCTGAAATCCACCTGTTTCCTGAATGCGGATACAGGTTTTACCACCGGGGACCATGGGATTATCCATAAAACGACCGATGGGGGAATTACCTGGACCTCGCTTGTACCGGAAGTGAAAGCCGATTTATTTTCAGTTTACTTTCGTGACATCCAGACAGGCTTTGTTGCCGGCAACCAGGGCATCCTGAAAACCGCCGATGGCGGGATAACCTGGCAAACCGCGGCCTCAACCGCTACCGACTTCCTGTGGGCCCTGAGCTTTCCCGATGCGGCTACCGGCTACGGTGTTGGTCTTGACGGGGTAATCCTGAAGACCACCGACGGCGGAGGGACCTGGAATACGCAAATGTCGGGTACAACTGGCTTGCTGACAGCTGTCTGTTTTACCGATGTGAACAATGGCATCATCGTGGGCAGTACCGGCATTATTCTTAAAACTACCAACGGAGGTTCAGCCTGGAATAAAATCAATTCAGGCACCTCCGAAGCATTGAGAGCCGTTTTTTTCCTGGATGCCAGTACCGGGTATATTGCCGGCGACAACGGGGTTATCCTGAAAACTGGTGATTCAGGAACATCCTGGACAACATTGGCTTCGGGCACCAGTACACGGTTGTATTCTGTCTGTTTTACCGATATGCTGACAGGCTATATCGTGGGCGATGCCGGGATAATTCTTAAAACGAATGATGCAGGATCCACCTGGAACCAGCAGCTTTCCGGCACCTCCTCTCCGTTATTCAGCGTTTATTTTACCGGAGCGGGGGTCGGTTATGCCGTCGGGGCTGCCGGGATCATCTTAAAAACCACCAATGGCGGTGTTTGGGTTCCTGAGAAATACAATACCGGCCGGTTGACCATCTACCCTAACCCTGCCCGTGATTTCATCCGGGTTGCACCCATCCGGGAATACCGCGGTGGCTGTACGATAACCATCTATGGTTTGGATGGCCGGGAAATGGTTAAAAAGCAGTCTTTTTGCACTGACGATCTTATCGATGTCAGTTCATTGCTGCCCGGGTTTTACCTGGTAAAGCTGGCAGCAGGCGACCGCATTTTTTCAGGGAAATTTATCAGGTACTGACCCTCCTTTTTACCCCTGTTTTTTGGTTGGGTCAAGAATTGCCCTTATTGCGCTGACGTTTCTTTGGTTCAGGATATCCCGGGCAGACGGGGTATAAAGATAGTCGATCCTCTCCCTGTAGTGTTCTACAATCCTGCCCCTGACCATCTTCAGCGTAGAGTTCAGCAGGTGGTTTTCCTCCGTAAAGTGGCTATCCAGAATCCCGATGGCAGCCGGCAGCCATCGTTGGGGAAACCGGTCGGCAAACCTGCCGCCTTTGCGGTATTCCTTCAACTCCTCTTCAATTTTCAGCAATGCCTCTGCCTGGCCTTCAGCCGACAAAGGATCAAGCCCGAGATGGGCGAGATATTCCCTGATCTTATCCAAAGCAGGAACAAGGAGTATGACCGTAACAGGGTCCTGGTTATTATACAGCATGCACTGGTCAATAAATTCAGACTCCCCGCAAAACGACTCCTCCATTCCTTCAGGGCTGAATTTTTCGCCATCGTTGGCAATCAGCAGACTTTTATAGCGTCCCAGTACATACAGGAATCCATCCGCATCGAGATACCCCAGGTCGCCGGTATAAAGCCAGCCGTCGCGGATGGCGGCCCGGGTGGCCTCTTCATTCTTCCAATAACCCTTCATCACGTTGGCTCCCTTTACCACGATCTCTCCATGGATGCCAACCGGCAGGGTTTCTCCCTGCTCGTTACAGATCTTCAACTCCAGGTTCCCGGCAATGGCGCCCGAGGAGCCGAGTTTATGACGAAGCGCCGTATTGGACGAGATAATGGGAGATGCCTCTGTTAACCCGTATCCCTGGAACATCGGGATCCCCAGTGCATAAAAGAACCGCTGATATTCGATATCCAGGAGAGCGCCGCCGCCAACGAAAAATTCAAGCTGCCCGCCAAAGTGATTCCTGACTTTCCTGACAAAGAACCCGGCAAACAAGTTCATCAGCGGCTTCGCAATCCATGTTCCTCCCTTTCCGCGGGAATGTCCATCCCGGTTATACCAGTATGACATTTTCATGGCCAGGTGAAATAGCCGGGCGATAAAATATCCCCGTTCGCGTATCCCCTTTTCAATATTCTTTTTAAAATTATCGGCCAGGGCAGGCACACTCAGTAAAATCTGCGGCCTGATTTCACGGATGTTCCCGGGCAGGTTCCGCAGCCCTTCCTGGGGCGATTTTCCCCACTGCACCGAGGCAACCGACGCTCCCCTGCCCATAAAACAATATATCCCTGCCGTGTGTGCAAACGCATGATCCCATGGCAGGATCAGGAGCGTACAATAATTTTCCTGGATATCCATCAGCGAATAGCCCTGGTAAACATTACTGATGTAGTTTCCATGTGTCAGCATGATCCCCTTCGGATCGGCCGTTGTTCCGGAGGTATAGCAGATGTTGGCTACGTCGGTGTGGCAAACGGCCCTCCATCTTGCATCAAAAATGCCGGCATGTGTTTCAAGGAACACCCAGCCGGCATCCAGCACCTGGTCAAACAACATCTCCTGCCCTCCCCCTGCGCCCGGCGGATCGAGCAGCACGATCCATTCAAGCTGCTCCAGCCCCTCCCTGATACTGTTGATCTTTGGTGCCTGCTGACCCGACACAATGACCATCCTGACCCCTGCATGGTTTATCCTGAATTTCAGTTCCTCGGGCTCCGTAAGCTTAACAGATATGGGTACATTAATGGCCCCGGCATACAACACCCCCAGTTCGCTGATCACCCATGCATTACGGCCTTCTGAAATCAGCGCCACCCTGTCGCCCGGCTGAATGCCGAGAGCCATAAGGCCGGCAGCAAACCTGTACACCAGCAAACGGGTTTCCCTGTATGTTATCCCAGCGTACTGCCTGCCGGTTTTTTCACGGAGATAGATATTCCCGGGAAACCGGTCGCAACTCTTTTCGAAAAAGGATGGAATGGTTTCCATCGCAGTCAGTTCCCGGGTTTTGTCAGTGATAGCAGTCATTTGTTTGGCAGCAAGGGGGCCCTTTTTAAGGTCTCTTGTCAAAGTTAGCTATTTTCATGCCTGGTAGTTTCAGTTCCTGTCAAAAAAATGGGGGAATCATCAAATTGTTTCCGCAACTGCAGCAAATTCATGTGATTTGGGCGAAGGTTGCTGCAGGAACAAATATTGAGAAAGATAAGGATGATGCGAATGGAGATATGGATGAACTGCATTTTTTTCAACGGGTGAACATTTTGAGATAATTGTCACTAACTTTGAGTCTCTGGAATATTTTGCCGGGTTTTTTTAAAAGACAGTTGCCTATAAATCAACCAAAATGTTCACCATGATTTACACAATGTTCACTACGGGCTTCTTTGTGTGCATTGTGCCTTCATTGTGTCATGGTGGTTATTTTTTTTGTTTTTGAAATACAACACCCTCTTTATCCTACAGGATTAATTACGTCAATAATCCAATGATGATCAATTCTTTACCACGATAAACAGAAATTTGTTATTCATTCCAATACCCATTGCCATGCCGAAAGAAGTTTCTACAAAAGCAAAACGATACCCTATCCTGCTTGCAATCCTGCTGACTTCAAATCTCTGTGCATTTGGCCAGTGGGACTGGGTTAACCCGCTGCCCCAGGGGAACATCATCCACGATGTAAAATTCATCGGGGCAAATAGCGCAATTGCCGTGGGGGACTGCGGTACCATTTTAAAAACAACCGACGGAGGGAACACATGGAACCGCATGGAAAGCGGCACCCAGGAAGGTCTGAACCGTGTTTTCTTCATGGACTCATCAACCGGCTATGCCATTTCGAACGGATCTTCAGGGCTCTATAAAACCACCGATGGCGGGTCGACCTGGTCGCTGGACCATCTTTTCGAAACCTTTAGCATGTATGATGTATGGTTCACCAGTCCAATGCATGGGGTTGCCGTTGGCGAGGAGGCCGTTTTTGTCACCGACGACGGCGGGGTCACCTGGCTCTGGAAACCGCCCTATACCTGGAATTATTCGGTATGGTATACCGGGCCCTCTGCTGCCGTTATGGCAAGCGACGGCTATATGTATAAAAGCTACAACGGCGGAAATTCCTGGAACATAAAACACATTGGCGTCAATGCCTGGCTCGGTTCCCTCTTCTTCTTGGATGCAACTACCGGCTTGCACGTGGGCCGCAGCGGCGAGATATTGCGGACGGCCGACGCGGGCGAAACCTGGAATAATATCGGTTCGGGGACCCTGCATAATTTGTCGGCTGCCTATATCAGCCCATCCGGGACCGGCTTCATTGTAGGCGATTCCGGCACGATGCTCAAAACGACCGATGCGGGAATTTCCTGGGCTCCACTCCCCTCCATCACCGGCTATAACCTGAAAACCATTGCCTTTGAAGATGCGCATCATGGCATTATCATGGGCGACGGGGGAGTTCTGCTGATGACCATCGATGACGGGAATACCTGGATGATGCTGTCGTCATGCGTAACCAGGAAAGCCCTCAATGCTGTCTGTTTTTCCGGTCCCAACACAGGTTTTATCGCCGGCGACAGCGCCACCTTGCTGAAATCGTCCGATGGCGGAAATTCCTGGCAGCCGTTGGCCCTTGCTGCAAATACCGACCTGACATCAGTTTGTTTTACCGCACCGCAAACAGGGTATGTTGCCGGCACCCATGGGCTGGCATTTAAATCGGTTGATGGAGGTACCTCCTGGAATCCTCTTCCAACCGGCGTAACCGATGATCTCCATGGTCTTTCCTTCCCGGATATCAATACTGGCTATGCAGTGGCCAAAAAGTCATCCTGGGACACGACCTACCTGATCAAAACCGCCGATGCAGGCGCCTCGTGGACCAACCGGCAAGTTGCGGGATATTTTGTCCAGGCCGTTACCTTTACAAGCGCCGACACCGGGTTTGCAGCCTGCAACGATGGGAAAATCCTGAAAACCACCGACGGGGGCAACTCCTGGAGCCTCCAGTGCACGGTACCGGGTATCTATGCCTTCCTCAGCATCAGTTTCCCTACCAAAAACTGCGGGTTCGCATGCGGTTACGGCGTCATCTGCAAGACAACCGATGCGGGGCAGCACTGGGATATCCTGTACTACGGCCCCCTTCTGTTCACCCATATCCTGTTTACGGATCCGATGAACGGGTATGCCCTGGGGTTTGAACCTCTTGCCATATTGTTCAAAACCACCGACGGAGGGGTTACCTGGAGTGAAAAAGCGATGGACCAAACCTGTTACCCCCTGAACGATCTTGCTTTCAGGGATGCGCAGTCGGGCATCATGGTCGGGAACAATGGCCTGATCTTAAAGACAGGCAACAGCGGGGGAATCATTTCAGGATTAAATACGACCGGCACCGGGACGGATAAGGAGATCCGGCTTTATCCAAATCCATGCAACGGCCATTTCCGGGTTCAACTCCCGGGGATGGAAAATTCAGTTAAAATTCAAGTCTGTTCCATGATTGGGGGAGAGCTGTTTTCAGGAGACTATGCCCGGAGCCGGCAGATAACCATTGCGCTTCCCTCCATCCCTGCTGGGGCCTGCCTGGTAAAGATTACAACAGGTTCATCGGTGGTGGTGAAAAAGCTGGTGATCAGCAGGTAACTCCATACCCGCATAGGTTACTCCACCTCCAGGATAAGTCCCTTCAGGTACTCCCCTTCGGGATGGAAGATGCTGATCGGGTGGTCGGGCCCCTGTGAAAGCTGGTGAAGGATCTTGACCTTTTTACCCGATTCAATGGCTGCCGCCTGGATGGCCGAACGGAACATCTCGCGGTTGATCGCCTGCGAGCAGGAGAAGGAGAAGAGGATCCCTCCCGGGTTAAGGCGCTTCATCGCCTGGGCATTGATGTAGATATAGGCCTGGAGGGCATTATGGGAAATATTATGGTGTTTGGCAAATGCCGGCGGGTCGAGGATGATCATGTCGTAGCAATCTGTCGTCTGCGTAAGAAAGCGTTTTACGTCGGCGACCTCTTCGGTATGCGCCGTTTCGGCGATATCGTTCAGCATCATGTTTTCCTTGGTCCAGCCGATGGCCTGTTGGGAACTGTCGACCGAATGCACCATGGTGGCGCCTCCCTTGATCGCATAGACCGAAAATGCGCCCGAGTAGCAGAAGGCATTCAGTACTTTCCGTCCCTTGCCGTAGAACTGGGCGAACATACGGTTTCCGCGCTGATCCAGGAAAAAGCCGGTCTTCTGCCCCTTCTCGATATCAACGATGAACCTGTGCCCGGTTTCGGTGATGGTGACCGGTGCTATCTCGCCATGCAGGATTTCATCACGGGTCGCCTGGATGGCATTATGAAACGTTTCACTGCTTTTGTCATAAACAGCCTTCAGGGCTTCCCCAAAGACCTCCTTCAAGGCAATGGATATCTCGTGCCGCGCCTGGTACATACCCGCTGTATGCGTCTGTATGACGGCAACACCGTTGTAATAATCGATGATCAGTCCCGGGAAACCATCCCCCTCCATATTGACCAGCCGGAAGGCATTGGTTGAACCATCGGTCATCAATCCCAGCTTTTTTCTAAGTTCCAGCGCACCGGCAAGTCTTTCCTTCCAGAATTCAGGGCCGACAACAACCTGGCGGAAGGAAAACACCTTCACGGCAATGGAGCCTTTGCAATAATGGCCCGTTGCCAGGTATGCCTGGTCATAGGAGTATACCTCAACAATGTCTCCTTCCCTTGGTTCCGACTTCAGGAATGTCAGCGCCCCTGAAAATATCCATGGATGAAAGCGAAGCACTGCAGCCTCTTTACCGGGTTTCAGGATGATTTTGGGATATAGCGCCATAGGGAACAGAAAGTTAGGAAAACAGGTTAAAACAGGCAAAGATACCTTAATTATCATAACAAGGCTGCGGTTATCTGCCAGCCACACCTGCATCCTAAAATTCAGGGATGCGGCGATCTTCCGGCGGATGGTCAACCGACCGGGATCCGAACCAGATCCGTACCAGATCCGTACCAGATCCGAACCAGACTTAGAGTAGACTTAGAGAGGACTTAGAGGGAACTTAGAGGGAACTTAGAGGGAACTTAGAGGGAATTTAGATGAAACTTAGATTAAGACAAAGGAGTGCCGGAATTCCGGGATTAAAACTGCGTCACCGATTTTTGGAAAATCGTTGCAATCATTGAAAATGAGAATTTAGTGATGCGATTTTAAGAGATTAAAGATACGGAATTTTTTCTCAAATTCCAAGGAAGTGCCTGTTTTCTGTAGGGGTTTCCTTCACTTTTTTTCAGTGGACTGCCAGACAAGGTCGAACTTCAAGTATGGCAAAACTGCACGTAAACAATAAAATCCAGGCTGAAATTCAAATATTCCAGGATATAACAGATACTTTACCCGTGTATTTATAAGTTGTTTTATGAGATTGCAGATTTTCTGCGTATTTTTGCACCAAATTAAAAAACAACACAAATGAAAAAGTATTTCTTGCTATTACTGATTCCTGTGTTTTTTGCCTGCGGACATGCAGCCGAAAAAAAAGCCCAGGAATTACAGGCCAAGACCGACAGTCTTAAGGCCCAGACCATGCAAAAGGATGAAGCAATCAATGAATTTATCCGCTCCATCAACGAAATTCAAGGCACTTTGGATACCATCAAACAGAAAGAGAATATTATCAATCTCACCACCGACCGTGGCGGCGAACTTCAGGTTTCGGCCAAGGAACAGATCAAAAACGACATCCAGTCCATTTATGGCATGATGCAAAAGAACAAAGAGTCTCTCAACCTTCTTACCAAGAAACTGAAAAGTTCGAATATGAAGGTGACCGAGCTCAATAAAATGGTCGAGCGTCTCAACAAGGATATTGCTGATAAGGCAGCCCAGATTGAAGATTTACGCGGCAAACTCGCCAAGCTCAGCACCGCCTTTGCCTCTGCAAACCTGGTGATCGACACCCTGTCACGTACGGTGAAAGACCAGGGTTCGCAACTCAGCAAGCAACAGCAGACGATCGCCGCTCAGGACGAAGCCATGCATACGGCCTATTATGTAATCGGAACAAAAAAGGAGCTTATTAAAAACAAGATCATCAAGAGCGGTGAAATTCTCTCTGACTTTGACAAAGCCCTCTTTACCAAGATCGATGTCCGCAAAGTGACCGATTTCCCGATCCTGTCGAAAAAGGCTAAAATCCTTTCAAACCATCCCTCAAATGCATATAAATTCAATGGGGATAAAAAAGTCATCCAGTCTCTGCAAGTTCTTGACTATAAGGCATTCTGGTCAAATTCAAAATACCTTGTCATCATTGTTGACTGATCATGACAAAAGAATAAAAGGGGCATCGTTCAAGGATGCCCTTTTTTTTTGATCTTTGCACTCAATTCATCTAAAATTATCTGATCCATCCTCATTCAGAGGGCTGTGTTATTCAAGATTTCCGCTATTCTCCGTTCAATTTCGAATGCAGGATTTCAGGCAGCCGGTGAAACAAAGTGGATTATTAAACCAACCTGAAGTATGCGTTACCTGTTTGTTTCTATCATCCTGTTTCTGGGCATTGCGGTTACCAGCCACGCCCAGAAAACAAAAGGGAACCAGTTTAAAGTTGCCTTTTACAACACCGAAAACCTGTTTGACACCATTCATGATCTGAATAAAAACGACAACGATTTTCTTCCCGATGCGAAGGTTCCCTGGACCAGCCAGCGTTATAACCACAAATTGCAGAACATTGCCAGGGTGCTGGTTGCCATCGACAGTGTAAACCTGCCTGCCGTTATCGGCATGGCTGAAGTGGAAAACATCGGGGTGCTGAACGACCTCATCAGTAAAACTCCCCTGCACAAGGGCAACTACCAGGCAATCCTCGAAGAGGGCAGCGACCCCCGGGGAATCGATGTAGCCCTGATCTTCAGGAAGGATGTGATGCATTATGTATCGCACAAGGCATTTGCCGCTGCCCAGTCTTTTAATACCCGATCGATCCTTTATGTTAAATTATCGGATGCCAAAAAAGACACCTTCCATATTTTTGTCAACCACTGGAAATCGCGTGAAGGGGCCGGCAACGAAACCGAAACAAAACGGATTGAAAATGCAACGTCGCTCCGGCATCTTACCGATTCATTACTTGCCCGGAATCCAAAAGCCAACATCCTGATAATGGGAGATTTCAATGACGAACCCAAGGATAAAAGCATCTCGGAAATCTTAGGGGCGGGCAAACCTGATCAGCCAGTTACCCCTAAAGGGCTATATAACCTGATGTACCTGCGCTTCCTGAATGGAGAGGGAACCTTGTATTACAAGGATTGGGACCTTTTCGACCAGATCATCGTTTCAGGCAACCTGCTCAGTCAGAACAAACAGGGAAGAGGGGCATTCATCCTCCCACCCTGGTCAACCATCTTCAAACAGGACTGGATGTTGTACAAAAACAAAGCCGGAGATATGGTCCCCAACCGGACTGCCAGTTCAAAGGATTACTTTGGCGGATACAGCGATCACCTGCCGGTTTTTGTGATCGTAAATTATTAACTGATTTTAACCCGTCAATCTTAGTCGGGTCTACGGTTTAACCGGCACAACACTCTTTGGAGGGGCCGAGTAATCGACCTCCTGGAGAAGCCGGCCGTTTTCATCATAAAAACGCCATTTCCCGATACGCAGGTCTTCCTTATAAAACCCTTCGTAGCGCACTTTCCCGCTTTCGTAGTAAGTCACACGCTTGCCGTCGGATTTTCCCATTATGAATACCCCCTCACTCCATACCTTTCCGTTTTGGTACCAATAGGTCCATTTACCATCCCGTTTTTTTTCCTTGTAGGTACCTTCCATTTGTGCCTGTTTGTTGGGATAGTAGGTTGTTTCTTTGATCAGCTGACGGTTTTCGCCATTCCCGAGATAAATACAAACCCGTTTGGGAGAGCCATTGGGATATTTTTCTTCAACCACCTTGTTTTCATAGTGGCATGCCGACAAGGAAAACAGGAGAAAAAACAGGAGGAACAATTTTGAATTCATCGACTGGTTATTTTAAAAATTTTAATCGCATTCCTTTATGGGATTCATCAAAGACACCCTGGCTGTAAATGAGCTTCCCGTTGACCCAGGTGTGGGTAACCCGCGATTTAAAGGTGACACCTTCAAAGGGAGACCATCCACACTTGTAGAGGATGTTTTCCTTTTCCACCGTCCATGGGGCATCCTGGTCGAGCAGCACAAGGTCGGCATGATAGCCCTTGCGGATGAATCCCCGTTTCTCAATTTGAAAAAGGATGGCCGGGTTGTGGCACATTTTTTCTACAATTTTCTCCACTGATATCTTGCCAAGTTGTGAAAATCCCATCATGGCAACCAGCGAATGCTGGACCAGGGGTCCACCCGAGGGGCAGGATGTATAGGGGTTTTCCTTTTCCCCTTTCAGGTGGGGCGCGTGATCGGTGGCAATAATATCGAGCGTGTTGTTCAGCACCCCGGCCATCAGGGCTTCACGGTCGGCCGAAGATTTAACTGCCGGGTTCCATTTTATTCCAGCGCCCAGGTCCGCATAATCGCGGTCGTCGAACCAGAGGTGGTGAATGCATACCTCCCCGGTTATTTTCTTCTCTGCCAATGGGCGCCTATCGGTAAGCAGCGTCAACTCCCGGGCTGTTGACAAATGCAGCAGGTGGAGCCTGGCATTGTGCCGGAGGGCCAGGTTTACGGCTTTTCCGGATGAGGTGAAACAGGCATCTTCACTTCTGATCAGCGGGTGGGCTTCCGGGGGGATATCCTCCCCGTATTTCTCCGTAAATGCCCTGGTATTATCCCGGATGATCGACTCTTCCTCAGCATGCACGCATATGAGCAAAGGTGAGGCTGCAAAAATGGCATCGAGGGTTTCGGGATCATCGACCAGCATATTGCCTGTTGAGGCGCCAAGAAACAGCTTCAGCCCGCAAACTGAGGCCGGGTCGGCTTTTTTGATCTCGGCAAGATTATCATTGGTAGCGCCAAGATAGAAAGAATAATTGGCAAGAGAGGAGGTCGCCGCCAATGCGAATTTTTCTTCCAGGATTCCAAGACTCGTGGCATTTGGCCTGGTGTTGGGCATCTCCATATAGGAGGTTACGCCACCGGCAACAGCAGCCCGGCTCTCCGAGTGAATGTCACCCTTACCGGTAAGCCCGGGTTCACGAAAATGGACATGGTCATCAATCACACCCGGGATCAGGAATTTCTCCCCGGCATCAATAACCACCGTATTGGCAGCCATCGTAAAACCCGGGGGGGCATTTCCATGAAAAATTTCACTGATCAGGCCATCAAGGATATAAACAGCCCCTGTGAAACGCTCGTTCTCATTAATAATGTGCGCATTGTGAATATAATACGAATTGGTCATTTCCTGAAAACTTAGGTTAACCGGGCATCCCGGAGGTCAATCTCCATAAGGAGGAGCTGAAAGGAAACATCTTATTGATTTTATCCTCTGCGATCACTGTCATACATCGTCGGCGACACATCCGGGGATAATCGTTCACAGGGAGATCAAACAGAGAGGATCCCGGGACTCAGTTCTTACGGGGTTTATAATTCCTGAAAAGGCTTCTCCACCTGAGGCTGAGTACACCCAGTACAGCCTCTTTAAATATCCCGGTACTCATTTTCGATTCTCCCAGGGTCCTGTCAGTAAAGATAATCGGCACTTCGACAATATTAAACCCGAGTTTCCAGGCGGTGTATTTCATCTCAATCTGGAAGGCATAACCCGTAAACCGGACATTGTCCAGGTCGATGGTTTCAAGCACTTTCCGGGTATAACATTTGAATCCTGCGGTAGTATCCATCACCTTCATACGGGTAATAAACCGCACGTAGATGGAGGCAACATACGACATCAGCACCCGGCCCATCGGCCAGTTAACAACATTCACCCCGGTAATATACCGCGAACCGATGCAAAGGTCGCCTCCCTTGTTCCTGGCTGCATCATACAGCCTCAGCAGATCATCGGGATTGTGTGAAAAATCAGCATCCATTTCAAAGATGAATGCATAATCCCGTTTTAGCGCCCAGCGGAAACCGTGGATATAGGCTGTTCCCAGGCCCAGTTTCCCTTTGCGCTCCTCGATAAAAAGGCGCCCGGCGAACTCGGTCATCAGGGTTTTAACAATGGTTGCAGTCCCATCCGGAGAGTTATCCTCTACGATTAACACATCCATTTCTTTGGGAAGGGAAAACACCTTACGTATGATACGCTCGATGTTATCTTTTTCATTGTAAGTAGGGATTATTACTAAACAATCTGACACAAACCGGTAGATTAAATGTTATTAGCTGTTTTTTGATATAACGAAAAAGGGGACCCGGTATTGTACCAGGTCCCCGTGTGCCATTATTTTATAATCAGTTTTCTTCCCAGATCACCGTCGCGGGTCTTCATTCTGACCAGGTAAATCCCGGAAGGAACCTGCAGGTTTTCCACCCGCAGGGCATTTACACCGGTCGTGGTCGTGGTCTCTGATCGCCATACCACGCGCCCGTCAAATGCCATCAGTTCAAAGGAAACGGGTTCCGTCCTTTTTGCCGTAAAGCTTATGGTAAAATTACCCGTGGAAGGATTCGGTGAAAGGTTAAAGCGCGAAACGAACGAATTCTGGTCCTTAATACCTGTCCTGGGTTTGAAGGTGATCCTTACGGTATCCGACTGTGTTCCAACAGGGTTGATGGTTGTAACGCGGCAATAGATCTTCTTGGTGCCATAACCTACGCCTGAAGAATCAACCTGGATGATCTGCGTCATCTCGCCTGTTGACCAGACATAGGTGTTAAAGGTGCCTGCGTCGAGGGTGACCGTATCGCCGCCATAGACCGACTGGTCATTTCCAAGGTCGAGGATGGGAACATTGTTCAAAGAGATCGCTTTGTCAAACCTGTATTTGAAGTCCTGGAAAAACAGGTTGCTGATCGTTGCATCATGGATAACGATAGAATTCTCATCATTACTGACGTTGGCGGCATCGCTCCAGTTATGCGAACCTGTCCATACCAGCGGATCGGAGGCGGTTGCAGACTGGTCGATGATCATCACCTTGCTGTGGAGCAATCCCTGTTCGTGATATTCCCTGAAGTTGGTGCCCAGGGCAGTTTGTAAGGCGGTAACGACATTGGCATCGGAGGTGGCGCGGTTGGTAATGACGACCTTCGTGGTTACGCCTGCATTTTTCCGGGCAATGATCGCATCGCTGATAACGGCCCTGGTGATCAGCATGGTGCCCACTTCGAGATCGGAACCGGCGGTGGCAATATGGTTTACAATCTGCTGGTTAACGCCGTCGCTGGGGCTGAAATAAACCTCGACCCGTCTGCCGCCGATTACGAACTCATGGGGTGTGTTATCTGCTTTAGCCGGTCCGAACTTGGCATTGGTAGTACTCGGCGTTGTGGTGGTAGAACCGAACATTTCGTTGAATTCAATGGTATAGGCCTTGGCAAGAGAGGCATCCTGGATGAATAACACGTTGTTCGCATCGGTGTTGATATTCTGGTCGGTCCAGTTGCAGGAGCCCGTCCAAACGATCGGGTCATTCTGGTTGGTGGAATGGCCATCGATGACCATGAATTTATTGTGCATGATCCCGGTAGTAACCGGACGGGCAATCTTACCGATCCCGGCCACCAGTTCAGGAATGGCTGAATTGTTGGTACTGCCGTCGACTACCAGCCGCACTGCAACACCCCTTGCATAGGCTGCGTTCAGTGCGGATGCGATATTGCTGATTCCCTCAACATTGAAATTATACATGGCAATGTCGATCGATTGTTTCGCCTTGTTGATATAGGCGATACAGGTATCATCAACAGCCCTGTAGATCTGCACAGCCTTGGTACCTGTTGAAACGGTAGTATCAACCGGCCTGGTAAAATAGGTCCTGATCCATCCTGCCGATGATGACTTCGTGATAAAATTTTTCAATCCGGAGAAGCCGGTATCGGAAGCGGCCACGGAAAAGGCCTGGACGTAGATCAGGTCGGCAGGATTGAGCCCCGGGATCACGATGGAATGGGTTGTACCCGTACCTGTTGCGGAAATATGTCCAAGTTCCAGCTGGGGCGTGCGGCCGTAGAATAACTCGGTGGTCCCGGCAATATTGGTATTCCAGCCAAAGGTAAGGGATGCACTGGTAATATTGGAAACGGCCAGCGCCGTGGTGAACACGATTGAACTCGTGCTGATGATATCGTTTTTGTCGCGCAGTAAAAACTGGTAGCCTGCGCTGGGGTTTGTATAATCAAACTGTGAACATATCCCGATAATGGTCACCTTGGAGGCAGGGATAATCTGCCCCACCAGACCAGTGGCGCCGGTTGATGCGGAATTGACACGTACCTGGCATGTTTCGCCATTGGCGGTTACATTGTAGTTCGTATTCCCTGCAAAAACACCGCCGGCATTGGCAAAGGTCACATCAACCATTTTGATCACCATGCCTTCGTATTGTTCTTTCATCCCGGCAGGGGTAAGGGTAATGGGTGCAGGAACAGGTTTTGGGGCAATGGCATTAAAAGAATTCACAGGGTTGATTTCCATCAACTGGTTGTAATTCGTGGTGACCCCGGTGAGCACGATTGAATCGCCCCTTGAGAGTCCGGAGATGGTGGAACTGTAGGCGGCGATACCTGCCGTTGCATCCTGGAAATAACGGATGGTGCCCAACTCAGGGCCATTGGTAACGATGCCGTGAACCGTGATCGTTGAACCTAAAGGCATCGCCCTGGCTGCAGCAATGGTGGCCTGTGAATACCCCTGGAGGCCGAGAACGACCAGGCAGATGATTGATAATACTATTTTTTTCATTTTTTTATTTCAGGTTAATGGATTTGATTTTACAGAATGCAGGGTAAAAAGCACAATATTTTAATAACTGATGGCAAGTGATAGGTTGAAGGTCCTGCCGATGCCATAATAAACTCCTGCCGAGGCAGCGTCAAAGTTGGATGTCGTGGTTGAATAGGAATCATTGTTTTTTGCATCGGCAATATAGACCTTGTCAAAGAGATTCAGCACCGAGGCGCGCAGATCGAGTTTGAAATTTTTAAAGGTAAACTTTTTCCCGGCATTCATCTCAACGAGGTAATACATGGGCATCTTCCAGGAATCCCTGGGGTTCCCGTCTTTATCCAGGAAAGCTTTCGTCAGGGAGGTTGGGTCCATCTGGGAATAATTTTTATCGAACAGGGTCACACTGGCTGAAACATAGAGATATTTGATAATTTCCCAGCGCATGCTTTCCATAAACTGGAACTGGGCTGCATCGCCGACATGTACCCCTTTCGCATTGTATACCAGGGATGTGATATGGTTGCCTGTCGGATCGAACACGTCAGCAGTTCCTCCCGAGGTAAACCTCCAGTCGCCCCATGCAACTACCTGGTCCCACTGCAGGGAAGGTATCGGTTTATACCCGAATTCGATTTCAACCCCCTTATGGAGTTCGTCGATCCCGTTGATGTTATACTGAAATGAATCGCCTGATTTTGGATCGGTATAGGTTAAGGGAGAATCAAGCGGCTTGTTGTTCCATTTGATCAGGTAGGTGTTCACATTCAGGGCAATTTTTTTTGTATTGAGACTGTAACCAAGTTCAATCGCCTGGACAACTTCATTCTTGGGATTCAGGATCTCCTGGTTGGCATTATTGAAAACATTGGCGAAACGGGGAGCTTTGGACAGGTATCCCAGGTTCAGGAACACATTGTTTCGTTTGTCCAGGTTATAATTTAATCCGCCTTTAAAGGTATAGCCGGGGAACACCTTCCATTTCGTCTGGGTTGCGCGGGCTTCGGATGAGGTGTTATTGTAAGCCTTAGGGTTTACAATGAACAGTGTATCTTTTTTCTTGCCATTCTGTTTGACAACAAATACCGTGTCGTTGGAGGTGTATTTCGTGTCGTAAGCATGGTAAGTCAGGTTCTCGGAACCATTATAGTAGAAGATATCACCATAACCAACGGCCGTTGCAAAGGTGTTTCCCGAAATAACCAGGTCTTTCTTCTTAAAATAATCGATTCTCTGGTATGCCGATTCGGCCAGTGTGAGATTGATGAACGAGGTCCAGTTACCTGTTTTATATTCCAGCTGCGTGAAGACACCTCCCCAGCGGACAAGCGCATCATTGTAATAATATATCTTATCCCCTTTGTAAAACTTTGTCTGGTAGGGATTAATGTTCTGATTGGCATCATCCCTGACAAAATTGCCGCCCAGCAGGTCATAAACTTCGCCATAGTGCTGGCCCTTGTAGGTTCTAAGGTCAATACCTCCGGAAAAGCTCAGTTTTGAATTGATCTCCCAGCTGAAGGTCGAAAGCAAACCATACCACCGGTGGTTATTAACACTGCTTCGTATGATCCCCTCCGACCTGTGGGTAGGATCGTTCATGTTGCGGTCGTAATAGCTTTGGTAGTTAATAAGCCCATCCGACTGGTTAAAATTGAAGGTTGAGGTTCCGTAAGAACCTGAAGATGTGGAGGAGAAATTGGTCGTTCCCCCGCCATTACCAACCGAGACATAGAGAATATTTGACAAATAGAGTTTATCGTTTATTCTCCAGAAATCGCGCAAACTGATCTGTGGCTTGAAAAAATAGTTTAATGACTGCGACAGGTTTTCAGTTCTGCCACTGTAAATGGGTTTGCCCGATGTATCCTTTTGTGTCCACCTGTCAAGATGCCCCCAATTGGAATTGTAACGGATCCCGTACTTGTCAAAGGTTGCAATAGATTTCTGGTACGCACGCTGGGCGTGCTCCTGTGGAGCGCCCATGGCCGAAAAGGTGATGGTATGCTTGCCGAGCCGTTTATCAACCCGGAGGTAGCCAAACCACCCTTTTGTCCAGGTATTGTCGACCCAGCCATTGCCCTGTTTATAGGAGCCGGCAAGGGTAATCCCCCAGCCGTGTTTCAGCAGCCCGGAAGTCAAGCCAAACGAGGTCCGCAGGTATCCGTCTGCGCCGACCTCCTGTTTGAGGGTGCCGCCAAGGTTGGCATCAATCCCTTTTGAGATAATATTCATCGTTCCGCCGACTGAAGGGAGCCCCAGTTTGGAGGCACCCAGTCCGCGCTGCACCTGTATACTGCGGGTTACGGCATCGAGGCCAAACCAGTTGGACCAGTAAACCCAGCCGTTTTCCATGTCATTCACCGGGATCCCGTCGATCATGACGGCAAGATTGCGCTGGCTGAAACCGCGGATATTGATACGGGCATCACCGTCGCCGCCACCCTGCTGGGTTGCATAAACCCCGGGGGTTTTGTTTAAAATCATCGGGATATCCCTGGAGGCAAGCTCCTCCTGGAGTTTAATAGGCTGAACAGTGGAAAATGCTACCGGTGTTTCACGCGTCTTGGCTACGTCGGCAACCACCTCTACCTCGGTAAGGGTAGGCGTTTTCAGTTGAAAATTCTGTGTAAGGTCGGTTTCCTTTACCTCGATGTCAATTTCCTGAGGGAGATAGCCCACATAGGAGACCCTCAGATGGTAGTTGCCCGGTTCAATTTTGATGAAATAGCGGCCGTCCATATCGGTGATGACACCCTTCCCCTCTTTGAACGAAATGGTGGCGCCAATAAGGGTTTCCCCTGAATTGGCATCCGTAACGACTCCCCTGACCTGATGACTTTGCGCCAGGAGAAACACCGGGAATAAAAAAGCACAGCATAAAATGGTAAAGAATTTCGTCATATTTTCCGGGATTTTGGTGAAAAGTAGAGACGAGGCAAGCCTCGTCTCTTACATTTTCATGTATCAACAACAAGATAAAACAGGTGGATCATACAGACCCGTTCTCCTATTGCAGGATGATTTTTTTCGTAACCGACTGGTTATTCATAAAGCTGACCCGGACCATATAAATTCCTTCGGAAATATCGGATAAGGAAACTTTTACTACTTTCTGATAGGAATTAACCGGTTTGGAACAGATCGTTTTTCCAACGATTGAAATCACCTCGACCGAGGAGATGTTCTGGCTGCCTGTTACCGTAAACTGTTTGTTTGTCACGGGGTTTGGCTGAATACTGACCGATAATCCGGCATTGTGTTCCACAATGCCCTGATTGTGAATGAAAGAGATCCTGACGGTATCTGACTGAGTACCGTAAGTGTCTGTAACGGTGCAAAAAACTTTTTTGGTACCATAGCCGACTCCGGCTGAGTCGATTTTTACAATCCGGCTATGGGCGCCTGTTGACCAGGTATAAGTTGTAAAGACACCTGCATCAAGGGTTACGGTGTCGCCGGCTTTAACGCTTTGATCGACACCAAGATTGAGTATAGGGTGGGTAACCTTTTTGCAATCGCACCAATGGGTGCCAAGGCTGTCAAAAAAGTTAACGCGCAGGGTGTCATATTCCAGAAGTGCATAGAAGCTGTCGGGTACTCCCCCGGTCTGGGTATTGCCATAGGTGATCATCGTAGCAAGGTTAACTCCATGCAGGACCGTGTGTTTGCGTTTGAGGGAGTGGCTCTTTGTCAGGTAGACACCGGTTCCCAGGATGTAGGGTTTGGTATCGGTCCAGGCACCCGACGGGCTGTAGGTGCCCTGCCAGTTTTTGGGTCTGACGCCAATTTCGCCGAAAATATCAACATCGGTCCAGGTGCTGCCGGTCTTTTTCTGGAGGGAAACTGCATCATCGCCATTCCAGAAGACAACGTTCCCGCCCGGGGTGGTTCCGCCGTAATCGTATGGAGCAAGCCACGTCGCTTTTTTACGCAGGGCAGGCCATACCATGGTATCCTGACCCGGTTTTGTCGTATCCTGGATCATCACCATAACCTTATAAGGCTGAATGGTACCTGTGAGGGGAAGCACATAGAGAGGATCGGTATTGGCAGCGGAGTTACCGTTTGACCAGCGGATAAGCCTGTACACATTGTCAAGGGTAATGGCCGTGGATGTCGGATTGTAGATTTCCATCGACTTGTTGTTGTTCCATCCCTCAACATACTCGGAGATGAAGAGTTCGGAGCAATCGGTCTGGGCATAAATGGCCCCGGCCGATAACAAAGCGGTAACAAAAAGTAAAAGTTTTTTCATATGTTTGGGTTAAAGGGTTACTATCCGAAAATCAGGAACAAAATTAAGAAAAGTAAGGGCTGCCTATATAAATGAATTGTTAAATGTTAGTAACTTTTGAAATTTGGAATGCTTCCAGTTTACCCAACGACTCGCTGATTCCCTTTACATCCCTGAACGTGACGGAAAGCCTGCCCTTTTCTTCCTTCATTTTACAATCAACCATCTCGTGTTTAATACATTCCAGGATATAAACAAACTGGGCCGACTGGAAATAGGTTGATTCGGCGTTGCTGATAAAATAGGCTGTTAACCGCTGGTTGCGCAGGACGAGTTTTTCGAATCCCAGTTTCCGAGCCATCCAGCGTAAACGGATGGTGTGCAGAAGGGTCTCTGTCTGCCCGGGCAGCGGGCCAAACCGGTCGGTCATGCGCTCCCTGAATTTCATCAGGTTTTCCTCCGACTCGATGGAATCAAGCTCTTTGTAAAGGTTGAGCCGCTCTGTAATGTTGGTGATATAATAATCGGGGATCAGGATCTCCAGGTCGGTTTCGATCACGCAATCCCGTACATATTCCCTTTGCATGCCGGTGGGGAATAGCTCCTTGAAATCGGTCTCCTTCAGTTCTATCAATGCCTCATCCAGGATTTTCTGGTACATCTCGTAACCGATTTCGGAGATAAAGCCGCTTTGCTCGGCCCCCAGGATGTTTCCCGCGCCGCGGATGTCGAGGTCGCGCATGGCGATGTTGAAACCGCTGCCCAGGTCTGAAAATTCCTCAATGGCGCGCATCCTCTTCTTCGCTTCGTCGGTAAGCATCGACATGGGGGGTGCCAGCAGGTAACAAAAGGCCTTTTTGTTGGATCTTCCGACCCTGCCCCTGAGCTGGTGAAGATCGCTCAGCCCATAGTGGTGGGCATCATTGATAATAATGGTATTCACATTCGATATATCGAGTCCTGATTCAATAATGGTGGTTGCAATCAGCACGTCATACTCTCCCTCGATGAAGTCGACCATCACCTTCTCAAGCTTGTGTCCCTCCATCTGGCCGTGGGCCACGGCGACTTTCACGCCGGGCACCATCCGTTGAACCATCCCCGACAGCTCCATGATATTCATCACCCGGGTTGTCACGAAGAACACCTGGCCGCCCCGGGAAACCTCGAAGGTAATGGCCTCCCTGATGACCTCTTCCCCGAAGGGATGGATCTCGGTTTGTACCGGGTACCGGTTAGGCGGCGGCGTATTGATGATCGAAAGGTCGCGCGCCCCCATCAGCGAGAACTGAAGGGTCCGCGGTATGGGCGTGGCCGTAAGGGTCAAGGTGTCGACATTCACCTTGAGCATCTTGATTTTCTCCTTCGCCCCGACGCCGAATTTCTGCTCCTCATCGATGATGAGCAGTCCCAGGTCGCTGAATTTGATATCTTTGCTGAGCAGCCGGTGTGTTCCTATCAGGATGTCGATCTTTCCCTCTTCCAGCTCGATGAGCAGCTGTTTCTGTTCTTTTGCCGATTTGAAGCGGTTTATATAGTCCACTTTACACGGGAACGACTTCAGCCGCTCTGAAAAGGTTTTATAATGCTGCAAGGCAAGGATGGTGGTAGGTACAAGAACCGCCACCTGCTTGCTCTCCGTCACTACTTTAAATGCAGCCCGGATGGCGATTTCGGTCTTTCCAAAACCCACATCGCCGCAGATCAGCCGGTCCATCGGGAAGGTCTCCTCGAGATCCTTCTTGATATCAACCGTTGCCTTGATCTGGTCGGGCGTGTCCTCGTAAATGAATGAGGCTTCCAGTTCCGTCTGCAGGTAGGTATCCGGCATGCAGGCCAGCCCTTTGGAGGCGCGGCGTTCGGCGTACAGCTTGATCAGCTCCTTGGCAATATCCTTGACGCGGCTCTTGGTCTTGTTCTTCAGCTTGTTCCAGACATCGGTCCCGAGCCGGTTCAGCGACGGGGCCGTGCCGTCCTTGCCGATGTATTTGGAGATGCGGTGCAGCGAATGGATGCTGACATAGAGCAGGTCGTCGTTCTTGTAGATCAGCCGGATGGCCTCCTGCTCCTTGCCGTTGTTCATGATCTTCTCCAGCCCGTCGAAACGCCCTACCCCGTGGTCAATATGGGTCACATAATCGCCGGGACGTAAATCGTAGAGGTCTTTTAAGGTCAACGCCTCCTTGGCCGTGTATCCCTCGCGAAGGTGAAACTTGTGGTAGCGTTCGAATATCTGGTGATCGGTGTAACAGGCCAGCTTTAAATCCCTGTCGATAAATCCCTCATGAAGGGAAAAGTTCAGGGTGGTGCTAAGATCGTAACCTGCAACAGGCGGGGTTTGATCCGTGACGCCATCCTCCTGTCCCGTTTCCCGCGACTGTAGGCGCATGACAGCAGTTTCACCGCCTTTTTTTAAGGCGATATCATTGAATATAATCTGCAATCGTTCTGCCTGTTTGGGGTTATCAGCAAGCAGAAAGTTCCGGTATCCCTTATCGGCATTGTTCTGCAGGTCTTTGAGCAGCAGGTCGAAATTTTTATTAAAGGATGGTTGCGGAAAGGTGTTGAATGCAACGGGCTTAGCCGTTTTAAAATAGCATTGCTGCCCGTATTCAATGGTTGAAAAGCCCAGCAATGCCTTAAGGAAATCACTGCCATGTACCAGCAGGTCGGTTTGAGGCTGCTGTTCCATCAGATGGGCCATGGATGCTGTATCATCGATCCAAACCGTGGCTGTTTCGGGAAGAAAGGCAAAGGCCGACTCGTAGGCGATCTTCTTCTCTGAATTCACACGGATATCAGGCACGATACTGATTTCCTGCATTTTCTGGATGGAAAGCTGGCTGGATGGATCAAAGGTGCGGATGGTGGCGACCTTGTCGCCGCTGAATTCGATCCGGAAGGGATGATCGCTGCTGAAGGAATAGACATCGATCAAACCGCCACGAAGGGAAAACTGTCCGGGCTCAACCACAAAATCGGCCCTTTCAAATTCGTATTCCACCAGCAGGTCAAGAATAAAATCCATGTTGACCTGCTCGCCGACCGAGAGTTTCAGGGTATTCTTTTCCAGGTATTTTTTGTTGACCACCTTCTCGGAAATAGCCTCCGGGTAGCTGACAATGATAAACTTCCGGGCACGGCTGTTGAGCTGGTTCAGCACCTCGGTACGGGAAAGCAGCCCCTGGTTGTCTTTGATCCCGGTCTGGAAGCCACGTTTAAAGGAGGAGGGGAAATAATAAACCCTGTCGCCGACGATTTGCTGTAGGTCGTTAAAAAAATAGGCTGCCGACTCTTTGTCGGGAAGCAGCACAAGATGAACATGGGAGATGGCTTCATATACGGCGCACATCACCAGCGACCGGGAGGAACCGGTGAGGCCCTGCAGGTGCAGCCTGAAGCGTTTGATATGTGAATCCTGCTGATCCGCGGCAGGTTTTTGCTCAGTATAATAGTTGACAATCTCCTTTACCGGGAGACTTTCTTTGAACAGGGATAAAAGATCGGCAGGCTTCAATCGATTTTAAAATCGGGTGAATGTTCCCTCATCAGTTCTTCAGCCTTCTCAACCATATAGGTAGGGCCGACGAAGAGGGGTGAGCGTTCGTGAAGGGAACCCGGCTGGATATCGAGTACCCTGCGGAATCCGTCGGAGGCCTTTCCGCCAGCCTGTTCAGCCAGGAAGGCGACCGGGTTGCATTCATACAGCAACCTGAGCTTTCCCCTCCTGTTTTTGGTCGTACCGGGATAAAGGAACACCCCCCCGCGGATCATGTTGCGGTGAATATCGGCAACCATGGAGCCAATATACCGTGTCGAGTAGGGACGGTGGGTATCCTGGTCCTCCTCCTGGCAGTAATGAATGTATTGCCTGACGCCTTCAGGGAAGGAAAAGTAGTTGGCCTCATTGATGGAATAGATGGTACCAACCTCCGGGTATTTCATATCGGGATGGCTTAAGATAAAGAGTCCGACCGACGGGTCGAGGGTAAAGCCATTCACCCCGTACCCGGTGGTGTATACAAGCATGGTGGAAGATCCGTAAATGACATAGCCTGCCGCAACCAGGTTACGACCGGGTTGCAGGAAATCCTCAAGCTGGGCCGAGCCGCGGACCGTGCGGCGGCGGTAAATTGAAAACAGCGTTCCGATCGAAACGTTCGATTCGATGTTGGATGAACCATCGAGCGGATCCATGGCGACAACATATTTGCCATGTTTCGAGATGTCGCTGTCGAGAATAATGATATCCTCGTTTTCCTCGGATCCGATGGCACAGCACTGGCCACCTGATTTAAGTGCGGCGATAAACTGGTCGTTGGCATACACATCCAGTTTCTTCTGATCCTCACCCTGAACATTTACCTCTCCTGCATAGCCCATTACCTCGCCGAGTCCGGCACGGTTTACTTCGCGGTTCACAAATTTGGCGGCGATGCCGATATCATTCAGCAACCGCGACAATTCACCGGATGCCTGCGGGTATTCCGACTGTTGTTCGATAATAAACTCAGTAAGGGTCTTGAATTTCATAGCTCGGGGTTTTGAGAACACAAAAATAGGCATTTCCGGCGAATTCAATCTTAGTTTTTCTTTACATTTGTGCCATGCAGATCCAGATATTCAAATTTGGCGGCGCATCCATCATCAGTGCCGACAGGATAAAAAACGTAGCCGCAATCATTAAAAGTTATGCAGACAGTCCTTTACTGGTAGTGGTTTCCGCCCTTGGAAAAACGACCAATGCACTGGAAACCGTTCTTGAAAATTTCCTTCAGCAGGATCCCATTGCCCTGGTTGAGTCCTTTCAAAAAGTCCGGGATGCTCATTTTAAGATTATCGATGAACTGTTCAGTGAGAAGAGCCATCCCGTTTATGGCGAGGTTGATTCGCTTTTCAACCAGCTCCGGGGTTATATCCGGAAGGGGCACCTCTACAGTAACGGCATCACCGACAGGGATTTTGAATACGACCAGATTGTCAGTTACGGGGAGCTTTTTTCAACGGTGATTGTACACCATTATCTTTTAGAACGAGGAATTTCCTGCAGGCTTTTCGATGCCCGGGAGCTGGTAAAAACCGACACCTCCTACAGGGATGCCAGGGTTGACTGGGCCCTCACTTCTGGCATGATACGGGATAATATAAACGGCTATTTCCGGGAAGATCTTCCCTCGGGGAGCATTGCGCTGACACAGGGTTTTATCGGGAGTGATGAAAAAAAGAACACCACCACCCTGGGGCGCGAAGGTTCAGATTTTTCAGCTGCGATATTCGCCTGGACCCTGCAGGTCAGGGAGATGACCATCTGGAAGGACGTTCCCGGGGTGATGAACGCCGATCCGAAGCTGATGGAGGATGCGGTAACGCTGGAAACCCTCTCCTACCGGGAAGCCATCGAACTGGCCTATTACGGTGCCAGTGTGATCCACCCGAAAACCATAAAACCCCTTGAAAACGCCAATATCGTACTCAGGGTCAGATCATTTCTTGATCCGCTCCTGGCAGGGACCACCATACAGAACATCAGGGAATGGCTGATCCCTACTCCCATCTATATCCTTAAACGCAACCAGGTGCTGATCTCGGTCTCCTCCCGTGATTTCTCATTCATCCTGGAGGAGAACCTGAGTGAGATCTTCAAAATCCTCGCCTCCTTCAGGGTGAAGGCCAATATCATGCACAATTCCGCCATCAGCTTCTCCTTTTGCGTGGATGACGACCCGCATAAGATCCAATCACTGATCACCTATCTTCAGAAGGATTATGAAACCCGCTACAACCAGGGACTGGAACTCTACACCATCCGTCACTACACCGATGAGGCCGTGAACAGGGTCACCCGGGGAAAAAAGGTACTGATGGAACTCAGGAGCAGGAATACCTGGCAGGTGGTTCTTGGGTAGAATGCAGGAAAAGATTAATGCAGGAATGCAGGAAAAGATTAATGCAGGAATGCAGGAATTATTGAATGCAGGAATGAAGGAATTATTGAATGCAGGAATGCTGAAAAAGATTAATGCAGGAATGCTGGAAAAGATTAATGCAGGAATGCTGGAAAAGATTAATGCAGGAATGCGGGAAAAGATTAATGCAGGAATGCTGGAAAAGATTGATGCTGGAATGGTGGAATAATTGAATTCAGCAATGGTTTGATGCTGGAATGCTGAGCATTCATATAATGTAAGCCGTGCAGAGAAATAACCCAGGCAGGAAGTGCTGAAATACAAGGAAAAAAACAGGCAATATTATCAACTTTCCCCTTTACGATATTTTTCCAAAGCTCCAACTTTTCGCTAAAACTACTGCAACTACTTTTTCTCCCCCATAGCATAATTCCATCATTCCTGCATTTGTGCATTCCCGCATTCCTGCATTCCCGCATTCCTGCATTCCTGCATTCCTGCATTCCCGCATTCCTGCATTTGTGCATTCCTGCATTCCCGCATT
>SESG01011754.1_pt1 | contig 42230 bp, 31 predicted proteins | sample 3171421 | NCBI WGS metagenome assembly SESG01 (sample SAMN10866946, study PRJNA518727) | freshwater metagenome | biome: subpolar coniferous forest; feature: holomictic lake; material: water; isolation source: holomictic Lake 227, 6 m and 8 m depth | place: Canada: near Kenora, Ontario | collected...
TCGAATCGGATTGGTTGCTGATTTATACCCTCACCGAAAAGGACGCACACGTTTGCTTTGAGCGCGTCGGTACGCACAGCGATTTGTTCCGGTGACGGACAGAGCGCGGTTCACGCTGGCCGCAACCAGCCGCCGAGAACGAGCCACCACCAAACCAACGGCTGCCACTCGGGAGACGAGGACAGAACGCAGGGGGACAACCGCACGCACTGTGACGCTCGCCGCCCGAAAGGCTCGATGCCATCTCAACGTGAATCACTCGACAGAAGATTGCAAAAAGTGAAATCTTGTGTATAGTCTGCTGTGGAATGCAACCGATGAAGCAATTGGAAAAGGTTCTGGAGTCACTGGCTGACGGTGAACATTACCTGTTCACCAGCTCCGACTTTGAGGCGGCACTTCCCGGGCGCCGGGGGCTGGCCGTGCTGCTGTGCCGGGCTCAGAAGGCGGCCATTCTGAAGCGGGTTTGCCGTGGGATTTATCTCTATCCCCGAGTGAATTATCCGCGAGGGATGGTGCTCTTTCACGCCGCGGCCCGGCTACGCGCCAGCGGGTTCAACTACATCAGTTTAGAAACCGCGCTGAGTGATGCCGGCGTTATTTCGCAAGTTCCGATCAATTGGGTCACCCTGATGTCATCGGGCCGCAGCCAGGTGGTGGAATGCGGTGATTTTGGGCGAATTGAATTTGTGCATACGGCCCAATTGCCCGGGGAGCTGACTGAGGAGCTGACCTACGACCGGGAACGCCGTCTGTGGCGGGCCTCGGCGCGGCTGGCGCTCCGCGACATGCGAGCCACGCGCCGCACTCAAGACCTGGTTAACCCGGAGGTGGCCCATGAGCTTGTTTGACCGGCTGGTATCGCAGGCCCTACAGGCCAGGCCGGAACTCACCGTGGTCAAGGCGGTGGTGGAAAAAGAGTTGTTGCATCACGACATACTGCGGGAGATGAGCGCCGCGGGATTGCTGGGGGGGCTGACCTTCATCGGCGGCACCTGCCTGCGCGCGTGCTACGGGTCGGTTCGCCTGAGCGAAGATCTTGATTTTACCGGCGGCGCGGATTTCACACGCGAAATGCTGGCCCGGCTTGCGGGTGTGCTGGTGGAGCGTCTGGAGGCCCGCTACGGGCTGAAGGTCACCGTGGGCGAGCCGAAGAAGGAATCGCTCGGGGTGGACACGTGGAAACTGAGCGTGATGACGCAGCCCGAGCGAAAGGACCTGCCCGCGCAAAGGATCCACATCGATATATGCGCGATTCCAAGTCACGATCGCCGTCCGATGATGTTGCGGAACGTCTATGGGGTAGACCTGGGAACCTCCGGGTTAATTCTTCAGGCTCAGAGCCGGGAGGAGATCCTGGCCGACAAAATCATTGCCCTGGCGTTTCGCCCGAATCGAATCAAGAACCGGGACCTCTGGGATATCGCGTGGCTCAAGCAGCAGGGGATCGAGCTGCCGCTGGCCCTGGTCCCCGCGAAAATCAGTGATCATCGCCACACCGTTGCCGAGTTCCGGTCCCAGCTCGAGGCGCGGCTGTCCGCCTTGAAGGCCGACCCCGCCGTGCGACGCGATTTCGTGAAGGAAATGCAGCGTTTCCTGCCCGCGGCAACGGTCAGGGAGACTGTGGAGCAGGAGTCCTACTGGGGATATCTAACTGAATTGGTGCGCTCCGAAGGGACGAGGGCGATGACCGCTGGATGAGCTTTTTGATTCCGTCCGGAGCTTGATCATTCCGATCTCGCTTTCAAGCGTTTCGGTGCCCGTTGTTCGGTGGGTAATATCCGACAAAGAACAACCATGACTTCCCGGCTCAGCGGGGACGAGGCCGTCTCGATGAACATGTGGGGATTTACGCCGGCCTTAAGGGGAGGCCGCTGGCACGCTCCCTGCGGGCCGCCCGAACGGCATGGCGTGCCAGGGCGGCAGAGGCTAGTTTCGCCCGATGTATCGGATGGCGCGAAGCGGCGTGGCGCTCATGGCTACGGAGCGGTTCGACGCTGGCCAGGATCGTAATGTCCGGCACCAAAGGGTGGCGGGAGAGGGATGTGGCGAGGAGTTAGCCCAGCACTCCAGGATTGACAGGTGTCTTACACTATGATTAATAGTCAGGTTGATGAAGTCCAAGATCCCGATCGCCGAGCAATTGCAGGCAGAGATTGAGTGCCAGTTGGCCCAACCGCCAGCGCAGGCCGGAATGCGCTTGAAGACGGTGCGCGAACTGGCACGGATGATTGGAGCGAGCCACGACACCGTGCAGCGGTCGCTGGGCGGGCTGGTGGAGCGCGGGATCCTTACGCGCAAACATGGCAGCGGGGTGTATGTGCGCAAGGTGCCGTCAGCCCCGACGCAGGCGTTGGGTGACGGGCCGCGCTTGCTCAAATGGCAGAGCATTTTTGCCGATGATCCAGCCCCGACGCGGCTGCGCGCGGAACCGGAGGGCGCGCGGTTGCAGTTGGATTTGTGGTGGGAAAACAGGGCGCTGAGCGTGTCGGGCCGGCTGAGTCAACGCGGTATTCTCGACCAGGCGCGGGAGCTGGGGCATCGGCTTCGGGTGCGGACACTGGACGAGGGATCCAACGGCGCACCGTCTCGAGTGAAGCCCAGCCCAGGCTGTGACGGGCACATTGTCCTGGTGTCGGTAGCGGAGACGTTCCAGCGGGTCGTACCGCTGAATCATGTGCCAACAGTGTATGTCTGGGTCGGCAATGCCAGCCCGGAGTTCCAGCCGCTGGTGCAGATCGACATGGATGACGCTTTGGAAAGGGCGATTCGGCTGCTGGCGAAGCAAGGGCACGAGCGGATCGGGCTGTTGAGTTGGACCGATCTGGAGGCTCGCCAACGCAGCTTGTACGAAGGAGTTATGGAGGGACTGGGCCGGAGTTACCGGGCGGCAGAGTTCAGTGATGCGACCGAGGAGCACGATGCGGCGGCGGTGCGACGCTTATTCGAACGGTCAGACGCGCCGGAAGCGCTGTATGTAGCGGACGACATCATGATGCGGCTGGTGCTGCCGGCATTGCGCGGGCTAGGCCGCGAACCGGGGCGCAACCTGGCGCTGATCACGCACGCCAACCGCGGCAACCCGCTGCCGAAGGGGATGGAGTGGAGCCGGATGGAGTTCGATCCGTATTCTGTGGGGCGGCTGGCCATGCAAAGTTTGGTGCGCGAGATCGAATCCTCCGGCGATGAACTGCTGTCGTTTTCGCACCAGGCGGCATGGAAACCGGGAACAACCCACCTTCGCGCGGGCGAATCTCTTTAAGCTTTCCTTCGGAGGAACTACGCCGATTACTCTGAGCTTCTGACCAGCCGTTCAATGGTGGGCATAGGCGAGGGGTTCGCACAGCGCTCTCAGGTTTTCGGCCGGTGTTCGGCTGGGAATTTCGCAGCCTGCGTTGACGATGAAGGGATTGCCCGCCTCGCGATAGCAGCGCTCCAACTTGGCGCGGATCGAGTCCGGGGTGCCCCGGAATATGTCGGCCACCGGGTCGAGGTTGCCTCCAATTGCCACCTTCGCGCCGAGAGCTTCGCGAACTTCTGCGACGCTGACCATGTGGTCAACGTCAATCACGTCGAGCCCCAGGGAGGCAAGACCGGGCAGCAGATGGGTGATGTTGCCGCAGATGTGCATCCGCACCTTGGCCCCCATTTCCTTGAGTCCGCGCACGAGCCGTTGCTCGCGCGGGAGGATGAGACGCTCGTAAACAGCGGGCGAAACCTGGCTGGCCGCGGCGTCGCCAATGCCGATGGTGTCTGCCCCATCCGCGACCTGTGGCCGTGCGAATTCCAAGGCGACATCAACACAAAGGTCCATGAGGTCGCCGATATAACTTTCATCCTCCAGGAGATCCACGAAGAAGTTGTCGAGCCGCCGCAAGTCAGCGGCCTCCGCCGCGGGTCCCTCGACCCAGCCCATGATCGAATACTCTCCGCCGACCCGCGCATGGTAGGCTCGCACTGCTTCGATGCGGTCGCGCATGCGTTCCGCCTCCAACGGATTGGGGCGGGGCAGCTTGGAAAAGTCGGGGGCGTCTTCGAGGGGGTGCTTTTCACAACGCGGCACCATGTCGCGTTCGTAGATGATTTTGGCGCCGAACCCCTGCGTCTCCCGGTAGGGATCCGACATGGTGTTCATTTGATCGATGCCGAACTCGCGAGCACAGACGATGTTGGACTCGGCCAGGATACGATAGTCGGAGGCAAAGGCGCCGTAGTAACTGCCGATGTGCTCGGCGGCAAATTGCATGAGGATGGGCAGCCGGGCGAGGTGGTCAACCGGTTTTCCCTCAAGCGTGGCGAGGTAGCGTTCGAGCGGTTTCATGGCCATGGTTTAGGCTGAGGGCGCAAGTTGTTTGAGATCCGGGCGCTTGGATTCATACGATTCGTTGAACGCGAGCACGGCAGCATCGGGCGTGATCCCCTGACTCTGGCACCAAGATTCATAGATTCATTCAAAGAAGCAGATTCAAGTTACAGCGGTCGCTCAATTGGGGGGAGAACCCACCGTTGCCGGGGTCACGAGCTGATAGTAGCGGTTGAACCAGTCCTCAGTGGATTTGGGCCTGGCTGCCTTGGGATCGGGTGGAGTAAGTCGGCCGACCACCACAGCCTGCACGATGTCCTTGCCAAACAATTGTTTCAAATCCAGTTGAGCCGATCCGCTCCCGTAGACCAGACAAAGCGGAAGTTTGCCAGGAAGTTGGCGCATCTCCGCACCAGTCAACTCCGGAGGACCGGCAAAAGACACGATGGCGCCAATGCCAGAATAACCATTGATCAAATCACGATACTTCTGGCCGCTCAACATGGGCGGCAGCGGCATCCCGCCCGGACTGTAGCCAACGGTCTCCACCGCCCTGATCGTGATGTGACTCTTTTGCTTGAGCGCCTTCTTAAAGGCATCCAGTTGCGCGGCGGCATAAGGCAACGGCGTAACCTTGGTATCGAAGGTTACCACCACGATTTCGCCCTGCCCGTTTAGCAGCTTGGCGGTCTCGTTGGCCAACACTTCCCCGGCGGCAATCTGGTGTCTCAGGTTGACCGCATCGTCCCCGTCGCGTTGGCGGAAAATATATACGGCGAACAAGACGGCGAGAACCGCTAAGCAGGCCAGGGCAATCCGCTGGCGCCTCTGGGATGAATCTTCTGTTTTGGAATCTTTAATTGTTTGCATACGGTTATTTCTCCAATCGGCAGCTCACCAATGGTTGCCACGCCTGATGTCCGCCGACAATGTCATGAACCGCCCCACCCATTGTTCGATGGCGGGGCTGCAGATGATTATTCTTACACATTACTATTTTGTAAGACCTGGTCAAGTCAAGAAAACGGGGATGGGACGGTTGGTGGGCCGGCGGAGACTGGCGGCTCCCAACGCTTCCACCCGGCGGCACGGTCCATTGCCGGATCCGGCTCAAGCCGGCGTTAATTTAAATTCTACACTTGGGGTGATGCCCGCTGATTGCGCGTGGATTATCGGCGTCTCGGGCGGGCCGCCGCCTCGCAACTGCTTCACGGCACTCCCGTGCCCCGCCTCCGAGCGTCCTTTGTGGCACCGCAGCCGGAGTGAGGGATTTAAAATCAATTCAGAGCGAAGTGTTTTGTTAACTTTTAGAATTTTGAGGTTGTGGCAGTTATTAATTGTCCGGGCGTTCAATCGCCATGGCGATACCCATACCGCCGCCGACACACAGAGACGCGATGCCCCGCTTGAGCTTCTTGTCCTCCATCAGGTGCAACAACGTGCACGAGCACACGCGCACCGCTGCATCCGATCGGATGCCCGCCAGCGGCCAGAGCGACGCGTTGCAACGACCGAAAGCGCGTGGCAACTGCTGGTTCACTGGGGTCAATACAAGCATTCTTTGGCTGCCTCCGCAAAGACCTTGAGATTTTCAACCGGGGTTTCGAAAAAATGGTCGCTGGCCGAACAGATGTAGCCGCCGTTCTTGCCGAAGCCTTTGAACAGCCGATGCGTCTCGGCCCGGATCTGGGCGGGCTTCCCCGTGGTCAGCATGTTGAACTGGTCCATCCCCCCGATCATCGCCACCTTGCCCCCAAACACCGCCCGCACCCTCTCCGGTTCGGTGATGTTGCCGCCAACCCCGGGCGGCGAGAGCGTCTCTGAGGCGTCCGTCCCATTCCGCACCACCAGGTCCAGGAGATACATCATCCCGCCGCAGGTATGGTAGGTTGTCTTGTGCCCGGCGGCGTGGAGCGCCTGGTGAATCTGCTGGTCATACGGCAGGCAGAACTCCTCGTGCATCTTCGGCGAAATCACCGTGTCGCTCGCGGCCCCGCCTCCCGTCTCGATCAGGTCAAACTTCGCCCCCACCAGCGATTCCTCCACAAACCGCAGTTTCTTCTCCAGAAGCGTCCGCAGCAGCGAATGGACCCAGTCCGGGTTGTCCATGGCTTCCAGAATCAGTTCCTCCTCACTCATCAGGCAGCAGGCGTGCTGCCAGCAACCAGCCTGATCGCCCCACACAAACCCACGCAGGATACCCGCATCCCCGATCCGGTCGTATTCGGCGGCGATCGCCGGTTTGTTGAGCCGGGCCACGGGCATATACTTGGCGATCAGCTCGACGTCCTCGTGCTTCTTGATGAGGTATTCGAGAATCCAGGTCGTGGTTCGGTTCCCGCCGGTTTTGTAGGTGAGCGTGCCCCCCGGCGTGTGGATGGTGTGATCAAGAAGCTTGTTGTTGGGATCATCCTTGATCACCTTGATCTCCTCCCGCCATTCCGGAGTCGAGACAACATATTTTTCCGCGTCGGGGATCCAGAACTGGCCCATGGCCTCGAAATACTGGATTTGCGCGTCCATGCCCGTGAGGCGGAACGCTTCGAGCGCGTCCACCCCGTTCATGTAGGTGTCCAGGTGATATTTCTGCCACTGGTGGACGGTGACCGGCAGGCGGTCGGGTTTCTCACGCGCCAAGGCGCGCAACAGACGTTCTTTGGAGGTCATCATATTTGTATCAGGGGTTGGTTGCTTCCGCGACCATCGCGGAAACGTTCCCGGGCGCCCGGTCGAACCCGCGTCGCTCGGCCGGCGTGGCTTGCGCGAGACAATCCGCCACCGGCAACAACACTTCGCAGGTCCACCGGAACTTGGAGGCCGTCGGAACACTCTTCGTCCGCCGCGCGATGGCCACCGCCTCGGCGAGGTAACGCACCTGCTGCTCCCGGATGGTGGACGGCAGGTCGGTGTAGCCGAAGTCCGTGTGGGAATGGTGGATGATGTGGATTTCTTTGATCATTTTCGATTCATCGATTCGGCCGCAGTTTTAAACTAAAGTTGGGTTCAGTGGTTCAATAAACCGCAGCCTGGAAGGCGCGCAGGTTCGCGGGCGTGGTATCCGGCGGAACTTCGCAACCGGCGGACAAGATCACACGCCCCGCAGCCTGCGCCCGGCATTCGCGCACACTCGCCATGATCTGCGCAGGAGTGCCGTTCTGGATGACGCTGACCGGGTCGGTCTTACCGGAGAAGACCTGTTGGGGACCTAGAAATGGAGCAAAGGGTGCCATGTCAGGCACCAGATGATCCACGTCCAGGATATCCGCCCCCGTGGCAATCATGTCGCGCAGGATCGGCGCGGTGTTCCCGCAGATGTGAAGCTTGGCTTTGGCTCCAAGGCGATGGATGTGATCCACGAGCTGCTTCTCGCGCTCGAAGGCCAGTCGCCGGTATGGCGCGGGGCCGATTTGCGAACAGAAGGCGTCGCCAATGCCGATGCAATGCGCGCCCGCCTCCACTTGCAGCGTGATGAATTCCTTGGCCGAGGCAACAATGACATCCATCGCCTGGCCACACAAATCCGGGTCATCGAGGAAATCCATGGCCGCCTCGCTCAGCCCGCGAATGTCGGCGTAGGCGGCCACCGGGCCTTCGACCCAGCCCACAATAAAATACTTGTCGCCGGCCAGCCGCTTAAACTCCCGGATTTCATTGATACGGTTGGCGCACCGGACGTTTTCCAGTGGTTGGTAGGGTTTGATCCTGGCAGCGGATTCGAGGTCAGGCAGGCGTTCACCAACATCCATCGGCAGGTTATCCTCCGGATACTTCACTTGGATGCCAAAAGCCGTGGCCTCGGCCCACGGATCGGACATGACGGTCACCCAGTCGATGCCGAAGTCATCCGCACACTTGATCATGGCGGCGGCTTTGGCGCGGTAATCGAGACAGAAATCCCGGTATTTGACGCCGGCATAGCGCGCCGCCCAGCGCATGATGATCGGGTGAAAAGGCGGGTGATCCACCGGCTGGCCGGCGAGAAATGCCAGGGTTCGCTCCAAGCCAGTCATATCATTCATGGTTCAAATAAATGTTCACGCAGGTGGAACCGCAGGGGAATCCGTTTACCTGGCAAGAGGAAGGGAAGTCTTCGCGACCTCCCCGGCCACTTGGTCACCGAAGATTTCCGCCACCTTCAACCATGATGCGCGCAGATCCACGACGGTGCCCGACGCCATTGCCGTATCGATGGCGTGGGCCGTGGTGAGCGACCGGAGCCCCTCGACAAATCCTGCGGCGGGCGGCTGATTTCCAGCAAGCACTTGAACCAATTCCCTGGTCATCAACTCGTCGCCGCCGGCATGGGAATCGCCCTCCACCGGTTGATGAATTACCCGGGGTTCATCCCAGCCAACCCGACGCAATTCAATCACGCCCGTGTAGGCATCCACCCGGAGGGTGCCCTCCGTGCCCAGCAGATAAAACCTCCGTTCCGGAATGGCCGCGTGACAGTTGGTGTGAAAGGTCGCGCGCACACCGTGGGCAAACTCCAAAATGGCCACCTGATGGTCAACGATGCTTTTGTCATCATTGAACGGACTGATGCCGTGAGGATCGGGCCAGGCCTTATAGGCGGGCAATCCTTTGGGGTTGGGCCCGATCCGGTCGGCATGAAACGCATTCTCCGGGCGGAAGAAGGAACAGCCGCCAAAACTGGCCGTCCGCACCGGCAGATCACCGACAATCCAGAGCGCGAGATCCAGGTCGTGACAACATTTTTCCAGGAGATGCGTGCCGGCGAGCGCGCGGTTCCGCCGCCAGTTTCCGTGAATATAGCCGCCGTGATTGAAGACGAGGGTTTCATTGAACTCGAGGGAAAGGAGCGATCCGATTTTTCCCTCATCGAGCAAAGCCCGCACCTTTCGGTAAAGCGGCGAGTATCGCAGGACGAGCCCGAGGGCGAAATGACCTCCGGATTTTGCCTGCGCCCGTTGCATCGCAGCAGCCTCATCAAAGCTGAGAGCCAAGGGCTTTTCGCAGAACACATGTTTGCCCCCCTGAAAGGCGGCGATGGTGTGGGCGGCGTGGTGGCAGTTGAAGGAACCAATGAACACCCAGTCCACGTCGTCGCGCGAGCAAAGTTCTTTCACGCTTGCGCACACGGCCGGATCCGGGGCGAGTTGATTCCTGAACCGGGCCACGGCGGCGGCATCCGGATCATGGACTGCGGTAAGGGCAATTTCGGGGCTTTCCTGCATCAGCCGCTTGACGACCCCGCTGATGCGGACGCCGCAGCCGATCACTCCGATGCGGACTCTGGGAACGTTTGTTGATGGATGGCTCATGGGTTGGTTGACTGGATTGATAGGCATAAAACGGGCCTATTGCGCCTCCCCGTCATCGCCGGGGTCGGCGTGCTTTTCCTTCAACCGCCGCAGCAGGCGAAACAGGTCGCGGATGCCTCCGATGGAAAACCAAATGCCGGTTACCAAACCGATCAGGAGTGGCAGCGCGATGTTGGCAACCAGGACATAGTTCCACCACCAGCTATTGGGCCAGGGCGAAACGAGATTCCAGCAGGTTCCGCCGATGAAGAGGAACAACCAGAACATGCTCCACCCAAAGATTGCATACGACTGCCACCGATCCGTTCGGCTGAAATGTTCGTCCACACCGATCAACCGCCTCCATCCTGCCGCAGAAGCCTCGATCTTCGGCAGCGGGATGCCATCCGCATCGACGGCGTAAACTCCACGGTGCAGCAGCTTATCCATATTGTGGGGATCCCGGCAGGTGAGCAGGGAGACCGCGATGTAGGTAACGATGGCGCAGAGAGCGGCAATGAGGGCCAGAACCTGGCCGTTGAGCGGAAAATCAGGAACAATCTGGCGGATCACAATGCCCGCAACGGAAAGGATTGCCCCCACGATCATGGAACTCCACGCGGCTGTCGCTGTGCCGCGATTCCAGTAGAGCCCGCCAATGATTACCGTTCCCGCACCGCCAAGAAATATCGCCCCGGTGATCGCAAAATACATGAGGATATATTCCGTTTGGTGGAAGAAGAGGCTGAACAAGAACGCAAACACGGCGACGCCAACGATCGCCAGACGAAGCCACCGAATGTGCGAGACCGGATCCAGATGCTTTCGGCGCAGGGGCAGCAGCACATCCTGAATGAAGATGCTCCCCCACGAGTGCATGTAGGAGGTGTCGCAAGCCATGATCATAAACAGAATGACCGACAGCAAAGCGCCTTTGGCCCCGCTCTGCAGCGATTCCGACAGGGCGATGGGCACAGTCATTTGCTTCTGAATGGACATGCCGGCATCAATGTGGGCGATCCGCTCGCGGGCGGTTTGGGCTTGCGCCGCAAAGTCCGCGTGATGGAGATATACGTAGCCGCAGATGGCGAGGATTCCGATCATGCCACTGCGGGCGAAAGTTCGCCAGTTGCCGAGGATGCGGCCCATCTTAGCTTCATGGGGGTTAAGGGCCGAGGCATTGAACCCCTGGTTGCCCTGCCAGGCCATGTACATATAGGCCGCCATGAACACTCCGATAAGAGCAAAGCCGAGGTTGAAATCCTGCAAGCGGGATATGTCGAAGGGGTTGATGAATGATTCGCCGGGGGGGCGGTCGGCGAGGGCCGAGGCAATCCGGTCGATTCGGACGAAGTGCAGGAGGTTGAGGGAGACAAAAAGGAACAGCACGCTGGCGATGATCCCCTCGATGCTATTGGTGATCATCGCGGTCAGTTGACCGCCCGCCAAAGCGAAGCAGACATTGACGGAAAGGATCACGAGCATGACCGGCGCAAAGGTGGGGACCCCGAGTCCGAGGAGGCTTAATCGGTCGGGCCAGTTGCAGAAATAGACGATGAACCTCGCCCCGACCGCGGGGAAGATCCCGAAGTTCAGGATTCCCGCGACGAACGCCAGGAGTCCCATGAAGATCCGGAAGCGCTTCGAGTAGCGGCGCTCGAAGAACTCAGCCATCGTCAGCGCCCGCGTCTCCCGGTAGCGGTAGATGATGAACCCGGTGAGGGTGATAAACAACATCACCGGGGTAAGCAGCGTGCCCCACCAGATCGCTCCCAAACCGCCATTGTAGTACTGCTCGCAAATGGCCACGACACTGATCGCCCCCAGAGCGGCAGCCCCCTCGGCGTTGCAGACGAGATAGCGGCCGCCGGCCCGGCCGGCTGCAAGAAAATCAGCCACATCCCGGACATAGCGCTTCGTCCAAATCGCCGCCCCGGCAACAATCAGGAATGGAACGCAGACGAAAAGCCAATCGAGCAGGCTCATGACCGCACCTCCTTCGAGGGCCGAATTTGGAACCGGAACTGCGCATCCTCGCCATTCCACATGGGAAAATTCGTGGTCCAGGTGTTGTTGTAGAGGTGGAAGGAGACGCCCGCCGAAGCGGCGGGAAGGGTGTCCTTGAACCCAAGCAGATTTGGAAGGCCGGGACCCGCAAGCGCAGCATCCAGACTTTCCAGCAACAGGTCAGGTTGTCCCAGGCGCCGCAGAACCACCCCCTGGTCAATGCCATGGAGTTGGCGGCCCGCGCTCTTGCAGACTTCATCACCGGCGATCAGTTCCCCCATCTTGTGGAAAAGCCAGCGGGCATCCTTTTTACTCCCCGGACTGAATTTCAGCCAGAGCGCCTCCGCGCCACGATACGCATCTTTCCCGCGATAGTTCAGATCAAGGGAAACGGACGGCGCCTCAGCTCGCTGAGTTAGACACACCTGGATTTCGCGGGGCGCGCCATACCGGACTGACGCGATTTTCGGAAAGCCCATTTCCAGAATCCACGTGTCACCGTCTGCGGTTTTCCGATGCCAGAGTTTGCGGACCCGGGCCGTGAACCGTTTCCGCTTGCGGATGATGGTTTCCATGCCGGGCTTGGTGAAGTCGGGAACGGCCCAGAAACTCGCGAGATAAGCCGGAACGACATATTCCTGCTTGAACGTCTGGTAATCCTCGGACCCGAACGCCTCATAAATAAACTCCCATGCGAGCGGTGCCGGCTTGGAGTCGCCTTGCGGCAACTGGCCGCATTGGACCAAGGCGGGAAGTTTGCGCACCGGAGCAAATCCCTTGAGGTTGCTCCAGCGTGGTTCGAGCGCGGACAGTCGCTGCGCAACCTCGCGCGCATGGGGCTTCGAGGTCTGCACGGCTTGGAGCGCCGCTTGCACATAGTTCCGCTGTTCCGTCCACGAGGAGGCAAACCGGCGAAAGGTCGGGGTCTTCAGTTTCCGCAGGAAGGCGGCTTTGCGGTAGGTGCGCTCCTTGCAGTAGAGCGTGCCGTTGGTGAGATGACTTTTTTCATCCATGCCCCATGTATGCTCCGCAACGCACAAGAGATTGTCATCAAACTTCGCCACCCATTTGCCGGCGAGCCGCCCGGTCGCCTGCCATTCCCCGCGCAGGCGCTGCAGCTCGCGAAACCGGGCCATCTTCCACGGATCCGACCCGTAACCGCGAATCCACGAATCTCCGATCTCCCCCGCAAACGTCGGCCATGTTGGAGCGCTGCGCGCAATGGCCGCTGCCAGTTCATTGAAGGAAGAGGTCGTGATCTTTGCCTTCGGAAAACGCTGCCGCAATTTGGCGAAGGCCGCTTGAACCTGCTCCAGGGTCTGCGGCCCGTGGTTGTCCGACGTGAAAGAAAAGCAAAAGGCCTCCGTGGTGCCGGGCAAAACGTGCGTGCCGCCGTAGTCGTGCTCCAGAATCACCGGCAACTCGGCCCCGGACGGATGCACCCAGCGGAAAAAGAGCGGCAGCGCGGGTTTGGCGCTGGCCGGATTGATGCCGAGGTGCATCGCCTTGACACCTTTTGCCGCCAGAATCGGGACGACGCCGCGCGTGTGTCCGGGCACGTCGGTCGCTTTCACAAAATGCGCCGACGTTCCAAACCGCTTTTCCAATTCCTCGGCGTAGCGGAAGGCGGCCCGGAACAGGTGCGGCTGCATGGATTCCGACTCGAACGTGTAGGGCAGCGCGTGCCAGGTCACCGCGCCGTCGTGGATGGCGGCTTCGAAGCGGCGCAGGGCTTTGCCCTTGAGTCGTTCGAGGTATTGGTGCACCAGCCACGAGCCGGTCGCCCACCGGAAGGAGAGCGCGTCGTCCATCTCCCGCAGCTTATCAGTCAAGGCCAGCGCATTGGGCCAGTGCGTGGTGAAGTATTTCTCCGTCACCGTCGCGGCAAAGTCCGTGAAGCCCACATCAAAATGCGTTTTAAAAAACAGATGAACCCGGGTGATCGCCGGGTCCGGCTCGAAGACCGGATCCGGCAGACGTTCAAAGGCGAGGGCAGCAGATTTTTTCCTGGGTGGCATGGCTGCGGGAGTGAGTGATTGTGGTGTAAATAATTATAAGTGTCCGTCGAGTTCGATCATCTGGTGGCAGGAAAACACCGGCACGCGAAGCGTCACTCGGTCGCCAGATTGTTTGAGTAAAATCTCGCCTCCCTGCGTCACGAGCCTGGCCGATGTGACCAGCAGTTGCAGCGTGACCTCGATGTCATGCAGCGGCGGCAGATCCTCGATGACTTCCACGCTCTTGCCGCCGGAGACATTCCCGCCGGAAAGCTGCATCACCCCGCCCCGGCTCACCGTCGGCGCATAGAGCAGATGCAGGACATGGCGGTTTTCTTTCGGCTGCTTCGTGAGCGTGACTCGCGCGGTTGAAGGAAGATTGGTTGCGAGCGTGAGTGCGTTGCCCAGGAAAGCCCGGATGGCACGCATGACGAACTCGCGCTGGGCCACGGCGCCGTAGGACCGGTAGTTGCGGAAGACCGGGTGGGCGAAATACAGGATGTTTCCGTGGCACACCCCGCAGTCGAACCCCGAAGGCTCAGGTCGGTTCGGCGTGTGCTGGTGGCTGCAGAAATACTCCCACGTCCGGTTGAAATACGGGTCAAAGATCTGCCCCAGCGATTCGCCTTTCGTCGCGCGAATGCGATGGGAGCGCTCATACATAACTTGCGGCATGTTGACGAAGGCGGCGCGCAATTCCGGCACGGGCAGCAGGTAATCATGGCCGCGCTGCGGTTCGTTGTCCGGCGGATAATACGGGCTGAGACCCTCGTAGGTGGCACCCAGATCGAAGGCGAATTCCGCCCGATCCTTCCAGAGGCCGCTCTCGCCGGAAAGGATCAGCTTGCCGCCTTGGGCGAGGTAGGCGTCGAGCTTGGCTTTGAGCTCCGCATCAATCCGGATGTCGTCGGGAAGAATGAGCGCCTTGTAGCGGGCGAAATCCATCGTGCGATCAATCAGTCCAAAGAGAAAATGGCTTTCGAGTAGCACACGGCAGGCCCCCTCGTCGGGAAGCGACTCGCGGTGGGAGAGGCTCTCCGCTTCGCTGGAGAGGATGGCGAGATCGAACACCTGCTCCGCGCCAACGCACCAGGGTTCCTTGTCGCGCACCTCGCGGTAGGCTGTGCCGATCAACCCATAAGTCGTTTCATCAAGCTGGCCGCTCGGGTGTAATTGTTCGCCAATGCAGCATTTCGCTCCGAAAGCCAGCATGGCCGCGCACTCGTAACGGAGGGCGTTAGGGTGCTTGTAGCCGCCAAACTCGCCCCAGGTCGTGTGGAACTTGCCGGTCATGCCGAGGAAGTCGAGCGGGAGGTTACAGGCATATTTGGCCGACATGGGGAAGTGGTCGTAGCCCCAGCCACCGGTCGGCAGCGACTCCAACTCCAGATGACTGAAGTATTTGAGGATGTCGCGACGGCCGCGCGGGATGTGCCCGGAATTGTGGAAGACCGGCATGTCGGAGCGCAGCGACTTCGCCGCCTCGGTGGTGCGTTGATAGTATTTTTCCAGCGCGAGGCGCGACGACTCCTTGCGGTCGTCCTCCTTCTCAGGATTGAGGCCGTTGGCCTTCATGAAGTCGAGACTCCACTGGCTGCACGACTGATGCTGAGCGATGATGTCCAGGAAGATGCCGTTGCAATCGGGGAAGAGTCTCACCACCTCGCGGATCTGTTCGCACAGGTAATCCAGGTAGGGACTGTGAAAATCCAGCGAACGGAACGCCGCCTTGAAAACGCCCGGGTTCCAATCGGCGTAGCGCCCATCCTTGTCCAATTCGCGCCAATCCGGGTGCTCCTGTGCGGCGACATTGTCAACCCCGGCGGAGAGATAGACCGGGGCGTTGATGCCCGCTTCCTTGGTGGCCTCATATTGGGCGCGCAGCAGGTCAAATCCAAGGTGGGGATGGATTTTCCCGACCTGGGTCGGATGATAACTCCAGCCGTGGTGGCACTTGGAGAAGAGGGTGATCGAATCGACCGCCGCCGCTTTCAGCGTCTCCTGCCAGCGCTTCTTATCGAACTTCTCCCCGATCCCGGGAATGTGGGGCGAGGTATGGAAATCGAAAATGATTTGACGGAAGCGCAGTTGTTTGCCGTGGAGTTGCATTCAGGAGGCTTGGGGTTATTGGGATTTCTCCGCGTTACGGATCCAGATATAGACGCCGAGCACCGCCTGCTCGGGATATTTCAGCACGAGGAAGCCGTCGGCCGAGACCGCGGGGATATTGGGGATGGGCCCGCCGTCACCCGTGGTGACGAGGGGTTTCTCCGAGGTGATGCCGAGGGCCCTGACGTTGATGCGCAATTCGGAGGACGGGACCGACCGCTTGGTGGTCGCGGGAGCGATGAGCACCGAGCCCTTTTTCCGGTGCGAGGAAACAACAACGTCGGGGTTGGAGCTCGTCACGAGGGCGTCACCCTTCCAGTAAGGGACGAACTCCGCATCCTTGATACCGAAGGCCTCCCAGGCTTTCCAGATCGGGACGCGCCAGTTGGCGGTTTCGGAAGTGGGTGCGATCCCCGAGGACCAGACCCCGTAGCCGTGGGCCAGCGCGATGGGGCGGATGTAGTCGTTGGCCAGGATCGGTCCGCGGTAAAAGTCGTGCGGCACGCCCCACTGCGGGCTCAGCACCACGCGCAGGTAGTCGAGCGGCACCTCAAAACCCGCGGGAGCCACCCAAAAATTCTCCCCGGTCATGAAGTAATCGAGATAGTAACCGGCGAACGGGGTCATGGTATGCCCGAGGAAGAAGAATCCCGGATCGGCCGCGCTCGTGGCACGGCGGAGCCGTTGCATGCACTTGTGGGCCGCGCGGACCGGCTGGTAGGGCGCCACTTTCCCGTCGGGATAGAAGGCCGAATGCCGGTGGTTCGGGTTCATGCAGACGCAAGAGCCGTGGGTGCCGTCGAAATACATTCCCCCGACCCCGTATTCCTTGATCAGGCGGACCCATGACCAAATGTAAAAGTCGCTCCATTCGGTGTCATGGCAGATGAAGAAAAGATCCTGTGCCGGCGTTCTTTGGAAAGCGGCCACCGGCGGAGCTTTGAGCGCAAACTGGTTGCCCCATTCCTCGAATTCGGGGGCGAGGGTGGAGATAATGGGATGCGAATAGAGGCAATCCCGGATGCCCTCTTCTTTGGCTGCCGCGCTCGCGTCCTTCACCTGTTCCATATTGAGGAAGGAGAACGGGTAACCCATGATCTCGGTCCAGGGTTCGTGGGTGTGAACCTCCGTCACGCCGAGGGCCTTCCCCTGCGCGAAATGATCAGTGAGTTTGGCTGCTGAGAGAGGCGGGTTGGCGGGATACCAGCCGTCTCCGACGGACCGCGTGCCGTAGGGATCGAGGAGCGGCTTGACGGGTGTCGCCAGCCACGCGAAACCGAATTTCCTCTCGCCCTCCACCGGCCCCGCTTCATCCTGCAGGTGGCAGACCCACTCGACCTTGTCCTTTCCGGGAATCACGGAGACCGCCTGGTTCCGATCCTTGGGCAGCCAGGTCGCATCCGTTTCAGCTTGGAAAGCGAGACCGCATTCCTCGTCGCCCAGCCAATTCACTCCGATGGCTTTCTGCGACACCCAGTCGAGTTCGTTGAGGGCCTTTGTCCTGATCCCCTCAGCGGGGATGGCGACGGGATCGTTGAAGACCGGCTGACGGTATTTCGCGATCGATTTCTCAAGGCCGAGCTCGAGTTTCAGACTGTTCAGTTGTCCCCCCTTGGGCGGGTGAAGCGTGATCTCCGTCCAGGCGAAGCCGTCGAACTGAATGGTCGTCTCGGTCGTGTAGCTCCAGTCGCCGGCCGTCGCGCGGGAAACCACCTTGGCGCGGGTGTCGTTGATCCGGGTGACCTTGAAGTCCGCAGCGCTACCCTTGAATACCAAATCTCCCTGCGCCGTTTTGGCCGCGAGTTTCCATGGCGAAAACAGGAGATTGCGCTCCTTGGTGGTGATCTGGGCGGGCAATCCGTCCGGGCCGAACTCGTAGGTGCGACCCCAGACTTTCACCTTGTTTCCGGAAACCTCGACGGGCGTCCAGGGCGGGATCACGGTTTCCTCGCTGCCGAGTTTGGTGCCGCGCCACGCGAAATCGGCCGCCTTCTTGAATTCCGTCTCCTTCGAGGAGAGCGCCGAGCCGTCCTTGGCCAGCGCCCGGGTCGTGAGCTTGTAAGCGCCGCCGGCCAGCTTGCCGTAGCCGGGAAATCGGATCGTGCCTGCCGCGTCCTTGGCAGACCCCTCCCAGAGGACCGTATCCTTCCCGTCCTTGAGGATCATCGAGACCGAAGCGATCGCATCGACCTTCGGAAGTCGGGAGAGGTCATAGTCGATTTCGGCCAGCCCCACCTCCGGGTAGCGGCGGGCTTTGACCGTGATCGGCTCGACTCTCTCCAGAGGGATGACCTGCCTGAAGAGCGGCTCGCCGTTCTTCTCCTCCACGCTGATTTCGTAGGTATAGAGTCCGGCGGCTTCTGGAAACACGGGGTCGGCAAGTTTGAGTCGCTTGCCGGCCGTCAGGCGGATCTCCGACTGCTCCTCGGAAAGGGTTTCGGTGATCTGCTCGTTGAAGACCATCACGGTGGCCTCGGTGGCACCCTTGGTGGTAGCGGGATGTTGTTTCACGACCCGCGTCTTCAGCTTGAGCGTGCGGTCGGCCTCGATGTTTTGGATTTCACCATGGACTCGCAGGTCGGTTCCCAAGGCCGAGGGAATGGTGAGGTTCACCACTGGGGACTTATCCCCAAAGACGATGGTTCCGCAATTTGCGAGCGCATGCCAGGTCGAGACCATGGGGCCTGACCACTGGGAATAGGCCTGCTTCGGGGTCTGAACCGTGCGACCTAAGAGCATGCCCCACTTTTCGCCGGCAACGGGTGCGGCGTTTCCAAGAGCCGTGAACGGGATGCTCATCTCGCCCTCCCAGCCGAATTCGGTCTGCCGGGAAACCCAGTGGACGCCGTTGGTCTTAGTCGAGGGAACCTCGCTGATAGCGGCACGGAGGACGGAGATCGAGTTACCGGCAAAATGGTATTCCGCGCCTTTCTTCAGTGGGTCGAGCATGATCTCGATGCAGTCGTCGGCGAAAACCGGGGCGCCGGTTTCCTTGATATTCGCCACCGGTCTCGCCCCCGGCTGCATCCAGCAGCGGACGGCGATGTGGAGACCGTCCTTGTCGTAGCCGATCCATGCCCGCGTCCGCTCGGTGGGGGCGCCGAGCGCGTCGAGCTTGCTGAGTCCGTCCAATGTCGCCGCGGACTGCCATTCCGCATCCTTGATGGTCCCGTCGATGGCGGGCGGTGCCGAGAGCTGGGGAAGGGTCACCGTGGGCAAGAAGGGTTTCCCTCCGGGTTCCGCGGCGTGGAGACACGGCAGACAGGCGAGGGTGATGAGGAGAAACGGGACGAGCGGGGAGCGGGATGGCAGTTTCATGATTTGTTTGAAAGGGATTGCGGTTGATTGTTCGGGTTGTGATTCAGTTTTCGAAAAACGTCACATTGTCGATTTCCACCAGCCGGCTCCAGTAGCCCTCGGGAGAGAGATCCAGTTGGATGCCCGGCTTGAAGGTCTCCGGGACAGCGCCCGGAACGGTCTCGGAGCGCAGCGGGGCGCGCGCGATCAGCGAGCCATCGGCGGCGCGGTGGATCTCCGATTCCAGGGAAAGGACCCCGTTGGTTTTGGTCACCCGGGTCGTGAAGGAATACCAGACGCCGGGTTGGAGCGTCTGCGGATGTTCTGGCGTGCCGCCCCCCTTCCAGGCCATCTGGCCGGCAGGATTCACTTGGAATGAAACGGAGACGGCTTGCTGATCCGGTTGGGTGACGAACTGTTGGGCCATGACCACCGTGCCCTCCGGTTTTGCGCGGTGCCGGATGCAGAAATCGAAGCTCAGCTCGCCCTTGGCAGGGAGCTTCAAGGGTGCATTGCCGAGCAACTCGATGTGTCCCGTGCTGAAGGCCACCAGCGTGTTGCCGTCGGATGCCGGCAGGCCCGCCGCAGCGCCTCCCAGATTCGCGTCATGCACCGGATCCCAGCCGAAGCCAGACCAGTAAAACCCATAGTGGTAGAACTTGACGACGCTCCAGCGTGGCGACGCCTTTTCGAATGGATTGGTATCGAAATAGTCAGAGAAAAGCAACTTGGCCCCGGAGAGAGCCGGACTTGCGCTGCCACCCGCCACAATTTTGTCCACGACCAATTCGGCAGCCGGTGCGAGTTGAACCGACAACCAGGCAATCCAGCAGGCGCTGGTGAATGTTTTTTTCATAAGGCACAAATTTCTTTCGTTAATGACCGCAGGTTGATGGGACTGTCTGGCCGGCAACTCAGGGGAATCCTTGTGCCTATGGCACCCGCACCCGGAAAAACACGCTGCCTTGCGCCGGATTCACAGTCACGTTTACGGGGCTGGTTCCGCCCCCCGGATAATCCACCCAGTTGGTGCCGAGACCGCTGTTCAAGCTGTTGGTCTGCCACTGAAGGCTGCCGCTCCCGGTCCACGAAAATTGCAGTTGGCCGCCGCCCGGATTGGTCCAGTTCAGGGTCGGCCGCGTGACGGATCCCGGAGCCACCTTCACGACGAAGTTATCAATCTGGGAGGCGTGATTCCAATAACCGCCACCGTTCGAAAGAGTGAGCTTGAACCCGTGCGGGTCCGTGTAGGCGGCACTGGTGAAATTTGTGGTCGGAGATGTGGCCAGGACGTTGCCGCCAAGGTTCAGGATCCGGGACTGCATGGAGAGGTCGGCACCATTCCTGGTCACCGTGGTTTCAAACCGATACCAAGTGTTGGCCGCCACATATAAATTAGGGCTAGTCCATGCTAATCCGTAGTCGCCATACCAAGCGATATGACCGCTGCCGCCGGTGTAGATTGCGGCTTTGTAGCCGTTCGTGCCGTTGCGGTTGACCAACACTTCGATGGAGTTGTTGTCCGTTCCTCCAGTTCCACCCATCTGGAAGTCCACGGTATAGGACATGGCGGTCCAGCCCGCCGATCCCGCCGGAACCGACGTATCGGTGGTGCTCATCGTGCGCGTGCCCGTCGAGAAGGAATAGACGCTGTGCGCGTTCGCGTTGGTCGGGAGAGAAACCGATGGACCGCCAAAGCCATTCGGATTCGAACTTCCAGTCCACAAGAGAGGATAGTAGCCGGCGCCGGGGTAGGTTGTGCTCCAGCGGTTGGTGGCAAACGGATCGGTGACGAAGTTGTCGCTGGCCACAATCACACTTGGCGGCGCGAGGCCGACAACGATGGTGATGGTGGCCGATGCGCTGTTGGTCCAGCCGTCGTTGGCGTGAAAAGTAAAGCTGTCCGTGCCGCTGAACGATGCGTCCGGGGTGTAAGTGAGGGCGGGCGCGGCGCCGCTCAGGAGGCCATGGGCGGGTGGCGAGTCAACGGCGAAGTTGAGAGTATCCCCGTCGGCATCAGTGCCCGCCAGAGTGATGGCCACGGGCGTCTGCCACGCGGTGGAAATGCTTCGCGGCGTCGCCACGGGTGCGCGGTTGGTGTCCGTAATGATGACGTAGTCCGCAACGCCGCTCGGGTTGGAAAGATTGTCAAGAAAGCTCAGGGTGAGCGTGCCGTTCACCTGGTTGCTGTTGATGATGGACTGGCCGAAACGCTTGACCGAAAAATGATTCGGATTGATCCCCAAAGCCGCCAGGTTGATGCTGACGGAGGCGGCCGGCCGGGCGCGCTTGTTCGTCGCCGCGCAGAGCAGGATGGTTCCCGGTCGCTTGTAGTAGGACACCTTGACGTCGGGAGTGCTGGAGGTCACAGCGGGGGTTCCCTTCCAATAAGGCACCCAGGTGCAGTTGGTGGCGCTGACGCCAAACGAATCCCAAGCATCCCATATCGACTTGGCGTAGGTTGACGTTATGGTGCTTGCGCCCCGGCCGAAAATCCCGATCCCGTGCACCATGGCCAGGGGAACGAGATAAGGTTCCTGATAGACGCCGGTGGTGTAAAGGTCACGCCGAATGCCAAATTGGCGACCCGTGTAGGCGGCCCGCAGGAGCGACCAGTCCAGTTCCCGTCCCTCGCGTTGCCAAAACTCCTCACCCCCCATCCCGTAATCCAGAAACGAGGCGCTCGGCATCGTGAAAGCGTCGCTGGCATGACCGAGAAAAAAGAAACTGGGGTTTTGACCTTTGGCGGTCTTATACCAGCGTTTCATAAATTCGCGCGTCGCATAGATCGGCCAAGTCGGGCGGCAGACGCCATTGACGATATAGGCGTTGGGACGGTTGGGATTGCTATCCAAAACCGGGCCGAAGGTGCCATCCAAATAAACCCCGCTGACACCATAGTTCTGTTGCAACCGCAGCCAGTTCCAGATGTAGAAGTCGGACCAGGCACTGTTCTGGGAGCACCAGAAGACGCTTTGGGGAACCACGCCACTGAAGTTGGTGTCCCGGGTGAAAGCCCCGTAGGCGGCGGGCCAGGTTGCCGACCACTCGGCGCCCCAGCGATTGAACTCGGGCGCGGCGTCGCTGAGCACCTGTTGGGAGTAGAGGCACAGGTTCAGGCCATTGGTCTGGAAGGCCCCCGCCAGCCAGGAAAGGTTGCCGGCATGGGCGGCGTCAACGCCTGGATAGCCCATGACCGGGGTCCACTGCTCATGGAACGACATTTGCCGGATGCCGATCGCCACGGCGTTGGCCACATAATTGGAAGTGCCGGTATAAGGCTGGCCGAGTTCGGTGACGGTATTGGTCATGTCATAGCTGGCGTCGCCGGCTACGCGTTGGGCATACCAGTTGGTGACCGGCTTGACCGGCGTGGCCATGTAGCAGAAATCCAACATCTGCGGCGTGGCAAGGCTCCGGTCGCTGTCCACCACATGATAGCGCCAGACGGTGCGCCCGGCTTGGGGAATCAACTCTTGCGCCTCGTCGCGGTTGGCACTCTGCCAGGTCCGATCATCCTCGGTGGAAAGGAACAGGCCAATGTCGTCACCGCCGACCCAATACATTTCCGGGGGGGGGTGAAGTTCACAAAATCCCAAGGCCCATGCAAGGGACGCTTGAGTCCTTGAGGCGGAATGGCAGCGGGATTGCCCATTTGCGGCAGGGAATAGCTGGCATGGGCGCTTGCCAGCGAGGTATCCAGCCAGAACTGGTTGAGCGTGTTGCTGCCGCTGCCGCTGAGATAAATCCGGGAACGGACAAAGCCGTCGAACTCGATGGTGTTGGTGACGACGAGCATAACGCCGCTGACATTGGCGGCGGCGGTGGCCGTGACCACCACCTGATCGGCGCGGGTGGTGTCGAACTGCAGGGCATTGGTGGCATTAAAGGTCAATGCCTGGCCATCGACCAGGGCGTTTACCAGCATGGCCGTGCCGCCGAAGAGATCCTGACCTTGGGAAATCAGGGCGGCGGGCAACCCAAGCTCATTGAACTGATAACTGCGGCCCCAGACATTGACGGTGTGGTTGCTCACCGTCACCGCCGTCCACGGCGCGGGGACGTTGTTGTCCTTGCCCAGACTGTTGTCCAGCCAAGCCGGGGCCGGAACATCGGAGAACACTTGAAAGTTATCAAGCTGCATGGCCCGGCTCCAATAAAAGCCGGTGCCGGTGCCGTTGTCGTTCTCCAGCAAGAATCCGTTGGGATCGGGATATTGTCCCGTGCTGTCGGCGTAAAGCGGGGAACTATGCAACACCACGCCATCGGAGACCCGCACAATGCGGGCTTGCATTGTGTTCGTGGAACCGGCACGCGCCACCTCGGTGATCAAGCGATACCAGACCTCCTTGGCCAAGGCCGGCGTTGAAAGCGAGGTCGAGCCATAACTGCCAATCCATTTGACCCGGTCGCTGCTGCCTATGGAAAAAGCGCTGCGGTATCCGTTGGTGCCGCTGCGATTGACCACCACCGCGAGCGACATGCCGCTAAGCGTGCTGGCCGTGCCGCCCAGACGAAAATCAATCTGGTAGGATTGCGTGGTCCAGCCGGAAACCGGGTTGGTGGTGGAAATGGTGCTGAAGGTGCGCCAACCGTCGGAGAAGGCATAAAGACAGTGGGGATTTGCATTGGTGGGAAGGCTGACGCCATTGCCGCCAAACACGTTGGTATCACCCAGGTCAAGCAACCCGGTCCAAAGCACGGGATAGCTGTTGGTTTGAACCGTGGCATTCCAGCGGGGGTTGGGGGCAAGGAGCGGGTTGATCCCGAAATCGTCGATGAACGCCAGGGTCGTGACCTCGACCCGCAAGTTGTCGATCTGGCGGGCGCGATCCCAATAGCCATCCGAGCCAAAATTAACCTGGAAGCCGTGGGGGTCTGTATAGGCGGCATTGGTGAAAGTTTTGGTCGGAGATGTGGCCAGAACGTTGCCGCCAAGGTCCAGAATCCGGGACTGCAGGGAAAGGTCGGCACCGCTCTTGGTCACCGTGGTTTTGAACCGATACCAGGTGCCGGCGGCTAAATTGTAGCCGGCCCAGGTTGTCGAGCCATAGTCGCCAGCCCAGAGAATGTTGCCGCTGCCGTCGGTGTAGATTGCGGCCGTGTAGCCGTTATTACCCGAGCGGTTGACCAAGACCCCGATGGAATTTCCAACATTTGTCCCACTCAGGATGAAGTCCACCGAGTAGGTCATGGTGTTCCAGCCCGCTGATCCCGCCGGAACCGACGTGTCAGTGGTGCTCATCGATTGAGAGGTGCAGGCACCGGAATAGACGCTGTTATTGTTCGCATTCGTCGGGAGCCCGGCGGACCATGTCGGATTGGGAGTGGTATTTCCTGTCCAGACGGGCAGGTAAGAGCCGCCGGCTGCGGTGTTGGTCCAGCGCGAGGCAAACGGATCGGTGGCGAAATCGTCACTGAATACAAGTCCCGCCCGGGCGGAGGGGGCCACTGTGCCTATGGTCAGCAGCGAAACGACAGCCAGGAACAACCGGTGAAAGCGCAGCCTGCTGGCAAAGCACATCCACCCACGGGCAAATGTTTTACCACGGGCGGCACGGCGGCTGGCGCAAGGCTGGAATTGGGGAAATGGGATCATGTTGCTTTTCGTGAGTGGGGTGGTTCCCGGCGGAAGAAAATGTAATTGGTGAAAAAACTCAGTCCCAGAATGGACGCGATCTGGCGATACGAGCGCATCGCGCCAACCAACTCGCCCACCGGCTGCGACTTGGGCTCGGCCACGCGCAGGAGAATCAGCACCGTGAACAGGACCAGCGTATGATGAAGGGCGGCCGCCCATTGATAAACGGCGAGCTTGTTCCAGCCATGGTTCACAGCAGCATCCAGTAAAATACCCGCGATGATCGGGGCGATCGCCGCCGGCACTGCGGTGACGGCGGCATTGATGCTGATGGCGACGGTCTTGGTTTCAGGCGGAATGATTTTCAGCAACAGGCCAAAGACGCCCTGGATGAAACCCGCCGCAAACACCCCCCCGACTGCAAACTGCAGATGAAGCAGCCACAGTCGTTCCGGGGTGGTGAAGGTCCAGACATACCCGCCGAGGATCCAGGTTACGAAGCAGAAAACAGCCACCGGGCGGTTGCCGAAGCGGTCAATCATGCGCCCCCATCCCGCCATGGCGAAGGCGCCGGTAACCGAGGAGAGCACGATCAGCGTCGTCACCTGCCGCGCCGTCATCTGCAGAACATCCAGCATGAAGACGCCAAAGAACGGCCCCAGCAGATTACTGGCGAAACCGAAGGCGGCGCCAAAGCCGAAATAAACCAGGAGATTCCGCCGCTGCACAATTCCCTTCAATTGATCCAGCCAAGGGAGCGGCTGCATTTTGGTCTTGGCGGGGGCGACGTGCAAATCCACCGGCGAATAAGTGTGTTGCTGCATCCAAATGGAACCCATCCGGATGAGCATGGAAACACCTATCAACGCCATCAAGCCGTCGCGCAAAGCGGCGCTTTCGCCGCGCCCGGATCGTTCCAGCCAGAAGCCCATCGTCACCAGATAAAGGACGGTCACGATTTGAAGGATGGCATTGCGCCGGCCAAAATAGCGGCCGCGAATGCGCTCCGGGGTGAACTCCTGCACCCAGGAAGTCCAGGTGATGGCGATCAAAGCTTGCGCCGCCGCCAGCAACAGGAAAACCCCGAACAGGACCGGAAAAACTGCCGGCGACTCACCGGGTGGCAGCCAAAACAACAGCGCCGCCAGCAACAGAAAAGCGCCCCACTGAACCCACGCCCCCAAAACGCTCAACTGTTTCGGCGTATAACGGTGATTGAGCCAGGGCACGAGCCCCAACTGCAAGGCACTGCACACCGCCTGCAACGCGACGATGGCGCCGAATTGCGTCGTGTTCAGTCGAAAGTATTGCGTCAGCAAGACCGTGATGACGATGTTTCCCGGCGTCGTCAGAAACACTGCGGGCACGGCCAGAATCCCATCCCAGGTGCAATAGCGCAGATTGCGGCGCAGCGGGGTCAGACCGCTCCGGGTTTCCGGCGAAACATGAGCGGGCGAAGGCACGACGCTGCCTCGGAGTGGCACTTCCACACAGGCATGGCATCCAGAGTCGCTCATAAAACCACCATTCACCGCACAATATTATAATCCATTAACACGAAACCGAAACGGTCGTGGTTAATGCCGGTCATGTCGCCGGTTCATCCACGCGCACCGGATCTTCGCCCAACTCACTCGGAATCGGCGAATCCGCCAGTCCCAAGTCCAAGCGGGCCGCGCGCCACAGTTCGGTGCGGCGGAACCGGCAATGATGCCGTTCCCACGGTTGATGGGTCAGGATGCGAATCGCCTCGGCAGGGCGGCCCTCGTCCAACGCCAGTTCGGCTTCCGTCTCGCGGCGCCGAAAATCGTTCGCCGGCCAGTCAGCGAGCAGTTGCCGCCGTTCAGCGGTGCGTCCCAGTTCCCGTAGCAATGCGTTGAGGTGAACAAATAACTGACCGTCGGGCAGTTCTTCCAAAGCGGCTTGAAGCTGCACGAGCGCTTCGTTGGGCTGGCCAAGCTTTTTCCAAAGCAGCAAACCCATCATGGCCTGCGCTTGAGCCAGGCTGGGACATGCCCGCACCACCACTGCCAATTGCCGGTGGGCTTCCGTCCATTACTCGTGAGCACAGAACCAAAGCGCCAAGGGATATTGCCACTCACTGCCATCGGTGTCTGCTGCCCAACGCAGGGCCGGTTCCAAGGCCAGACCGGTCGGTGGCCAGATCTGCGGCAGGTTTTTCTTGTTCACCTGCAACCAGGCGGCATCGCGGCGCTCATGCGCGGCCATCAGCTCGTGCCAGAATGCGCCGACCGGCGAAGTCAACTCCACTTGCGCCGCCGCCAACGCCGCAACCCCGCCGAGCTGGGCGGCCACCGCGGCAAAGGTCGGGCGCTGCGGCGCGTCCAGTTCCGCGCGCCGGTTTACCGGCATCCAGAACTCCACAAAGGAAAGATCATCGCCGGGCTTAAACTCGACAAAACGGTTTTGCAGCGTCGGTATCCCGGATTGAATTTCGCAACTGATTGACCCTCCGCGGGTCATTCCGAGTGTCCAGTCCGCAGTGGCCCCGGTCTGGCCAAAGGTCCACAGCTTCTTGCCGGGCAACTGTGCGGGGTCGGCCAGGTGCAGCAGGCCCCAGTTGCGGTCGTGGTGATAGATTCCGAAATGGTCCGTCCGCGTCGGCTCCCAGAACAGGCCGCACATGCTGTCGTAATTACGATGCCAGCGGCGGTCACACCCGGCGACGACCGGCCAATCACCGTTCTCCTCGCCCAGAATGTGCTGAAGCACGGGCTCATCCGGGAACACGAACTCCGTGTCGCCGCCGGCGGGTTGGGCGGCGTTCGACCACCATTGCACCTGGCGGGTGGTGGTCGTCGGATTCCATCCGCGCACCGACACGGAGACGCCGCGGAAGCAGGGGAACAACAAGATCTCCGCGCGCCAGCACAGGCCCCAGCGCAAATCACGTTCGCCGACCGCAATCCCGGCGCCGCCGTCCGGTCGCCGGAGCAACTCATATCCCACCGGATCATTGCCGGAGGGCGCGTGCGTGGTCGGAAAGCTCAACTCAATGCCCAGCGACAGGAAGGCCCAGCGGGGCGGGATGCGCACCGGGCGGACAACATCGTTCTCGTGCAAGTAAGCGGTGCCGGTGCGGACATCCTGGATTTGCAGGATGCGCCCGCCGAGTTCCGGCAGCACCGTGACGCGAAGCAGCCCGTTCTCAATGACGACGGCCTGGTACGTATGCGCTTTCGGCTCGGGCTCGTTGGTCAAGAACCCGCCATAAGGATAGGTGCTCTCCGGATCGAACAACGGGGGCATGACCGAGCGCGGGTGCGCGGAATACGTGGGCAGTTCCAGACGGGTCAGCCGGACCGTGGCCGGCGAGTGGGTGGAAGGATCACGCGGCGTTCGCCGCGCCGCCGAGGGAACGGATTGAATTGTGTTATGCGAGTTCATAAAAATGTGTTCCGGGTTGTCAGGTGGTTTGGGTGATCGCCACGATGTCGTGGATGCCCAGCTCAAACGGCCCGACGTGCAGCCAGTTGTCCTGCCAGCTCCATGCCACCGGTCGGTCACCCGGCTGAAGCAGCACCGCCCGTGGAGCTCCGGCCAGCTTGACCGACACGCGCACGGCCGGGATGGCCGGGACGTTTTCCACCATCACGTTGCGCGCCGACAGCGGATGATCGCTACCCCGATTCAACAAGTTGACGAACCAGTTAGAGCCACGCTGGCGCAAAGACAATTCGATGCGCGGCGGCGCGTCCAAGCGGACGGCCAGATCCGGCTCCAATTGCCGGACGAGTTGCCGCAGCACGTCGCGCAACCTGGGGGAATGCGTTCGTTGATAGTAAGAGAACAGCGGCCCGTGGATCGCAAGCACGCGACCGCGGCCCAGGGTGCGCAAGGTTGCGGCGGGGGCTGCCAACAGGTGGCGCTTCAAATCAGGACCCGATAACAGCGGCCAGGCGGCATGTGCGTCGCGGCCGGAGACCGCCTGCCACGGGCCGGTGGCCCTCACCGCTTCGCCGTCCACCGGCAGAAACGCAGACTCATCGGGCACGATTCCCCCGGCCGCCACTCCGCAAAGTTCGGCGAAATCGACCGCAACCTCGGTGCCGGCGAGCACCAGCCGGCCACCGCGCGCGACATACTCGCTCAACGCGCGCCGCAACGTTTCCGAGGGACGGCGTTGTTCGGCTATCACCACCATCGGGTAGGAAGACAAACGCTCGAGGAGCCTCTGTTCGTTAAAAATTTCGACCGAGTGGCCAGTCTCCAGCAGCGCCAGCAAAGCCCCCTGGATCGGCAACAATGCGTTGCCGGGGTTGAACAACGGGCTGTTGTTCTCGTAATAATGGTCGGCGCTCTGCAGCAATGCCACCTGCGGCACCGCGGTGGTGTGCTGGCAGTGCGCTTGACGTTCGCGGCAGAAACGGGCCACCTCGGCGAACCGCGCATGCCGCCAGTCCACCAATACTCCACTGCGCGGCGGATGTTCGTAAAGCAGACACCCGCCCCCCTGCGCGAGCACGGCTGCCGCCTCCTGGCAGAGCGCCGCCTGACTCTTGGTCGTCCAACCAGTGAAGCCATCCTCCCCGGTGCTGAACGCCCACGCCATCAGGTTCCACGGCAGACCGTGGCTCTGGATGCACCGGGTCTCGATGGCCACGTCTTCCACCGCCCATTTGTGAAAGAAATCCCCGCTCAAAAAATCGACCGGCAGGCATACCGCATCGGGCATCCGGGCCGTGAACGCCCAGTTGCCGCAATATTTGCAATCGGGATTACGGGCGTGAACCGCCTCAACACAACGGCGGGTGCGCTCGAACCACAACGACCGGCCGAACGCCAGCCATTCGCGCCAGCCTGGCTCGGCGGCACTCTTGGGCGCGCCGGAAAAACCGGTTTGCCGGGTGAACCGGCCCACACAGCGGTCACAGTAGCAAGGCCGCGCCGCCCAGCAGTCGCCGTCCACCCAAAAACCATCCACCTCGTAGGTGTCAATCAACTCCAGCAGTTGCGGAATCATCAACTCGTTCACATAACCGCTGAGCGGACAGGTGTAACAGGCGCAGCCGGGACCGTTGATGTCACGCCCGGCACTGCCATCCGGCTCCCGCTGCGCCCAATCGGGATGCAGCTCGAGCGCGCGCGCGTCCCAGACCCCCGAATAGTGCATCACCAGCGGAATTCCCAGCTCTCGCGTCACGTCTCGATGCACGCGCAGAGCGTCGCGGATGATCCCCGGGGAAGCCGAGCCCACCCGGGTCGGCCAACTGGTCCAGCCGGGATGCCCCTTGCAGTCACACTGCACCAGGTCGGGCTGGATCAGCGTCCACGCCTCGCGCAACATCCCGGGCGTAACGTCCTTGCCTAGTTCCGTGTCACGAGCCGTGGCGTGCAGGTCGTAATGCAGGCCGAACCAGATCCGCGAGGGCCAGTCTGAGGCAGGCGTTCCAATGACATGTGACGGCAGCGAGCGACCGGTATGGAAGCCATGGGGGTCATGGCTCATAGAACATTGTGTTCGTCGTTTGTCCCCATGCCTTCGGTTCCACGTGCCCGTCCGGGAAGCAAAAGTTGCCGCCTTTCGAGTGCGGCCCGGTCCACGGCACGGGCAACGTTGGCGAGGGCGGAAACGAAATATCAAAGGGCGGCACGGTATTCTGGCCGATCAAGTTGCCGTTGCCGGCGTTGGGATAACGCGAGGCAAATACACTGAACGAACCGACCTGGAACGACTGCGGCCGCTCCCAAAACAGGACCAGGGCGGTAGGCCTTTTCACAGCCGAACTTTGGTATAGTTGCAGTAGCCGCTGATGATGTAACTGTTGCCGGGGTTGATATCGGTGGGTGTATTGACGGGTGAGGGGGTGTGACTCGGACAACGATAGGTTCCCCGCTGCACATATCCGACCACTTGTTTGCACCAGTTCGGCGTGGAAGTGATATACCAATCGGCCACGTCCGCGTATCCGGGGGCTTGTTGCCCCGGAAACATTTCATTGTTATCGCCCGCATATAGGGTCGCCCCCAACCCCAGTTGGCGCATATTATTGACGCAACCGATGGCCTTGGCTTTGTCTTTTGCCTTGCTCAGGGCCGGCAGCAGCATCGCCGCCAAAATGGCAATGATGGCAATGACCACCAGCAGTTCAATCAGCGTGAAAGCGCTTTTCTTCATATTCATGGACTCTCTTCTCAGGCCGGGGCGAGATTCCAATTTTATCCACATTGACGCAGCCGGCAGACAAATCCACCGGCTGCGTCCTGATCGGCTTATTTTCCGAGATTATTGCGCATGCAACCGGAAGAATGCACTGCCTTGTCCCGGATCAATGGGCACATTCAAGGGACTGGATCCACCGTTCGGATAATCCATCCAGTTGGTGCCAAGCCCGGTGCTCAAACTATTGGTCTGCCACTGGAGAATGCCGCTTCCAGTCCATGAGAACTGCAATTGGCCACCACCCACGTTGGTGTAGTTCAAGATCGGCACGGTGCTGGGGGGCACGGGGACAACAACGGAGACATTGTCGAGCTGCAAGTCCCCGCCAAAACTCGCAGTCCGATCACGAACCAGCAAGCGGCTGAAACCCAGGCTGGTGTTGAGCAGCGGCACGTTGCTCCACGTCGTCGGGGTGCCGCCATACGGCGTGATGGATCCGGATTGGAAGCCCGCACCGTTGGGGGTGCCATCGTTGATGGCCGTGACGGTGAACTCCGCCTGAACGTTATACCAGGTGTTGGGACTTAGTAGGAGAATGTTGGTGACCACTCCTCCTGCCGGACCGGCGTTAATCCCAAAGTAATTACCCGGAAGGTCGATGCGGTAGTGGACGGAACTGGAGCCGGTTACCAGTTCCGCGCCCGCCCCGTCAAACTGAACGCCCCAGGGGTTGCCGGTGAGCGTGGGAAGCATGAAGTCGAAGTTCACGCGCAGCGATTGGTAGTTGGTCGTCGTGGACCAGGCCTGTAAAAAGCCGGCCGCCCCCGATGCATCGGTGCTGTCGTCAATAATCCAGGAACTGCTGTTGTTCGCGAACGCGTTGAGGAAGGGACTGTTCACGCTGTTCGAACCGGACGTGAGGGTTCCGCCGCTTACCACCCAGCCATTAGGTATGGTGCCCGTAAACAGGCCCATATCGCCATTGGCGAAGAGTTGCGTGGGGTTGCGAGTCACGGCGAAGTTGTCAATCTGGGAGGCGTGATCCCAATACCCGCCGCCGTTGCTCAGAAGCATCTTGAACCCTTGCGGGTCCGTGTAGGCGGCGCCCGTGGCGGTGAACTTCGGCGAGAGGCTCATCGTCGCGTTGTCGGAGATGCGCACGACCCGGCCGCTCATGGAAATATCCGCCCCGCTCTTGGTCACATCCGTGACAAAACGATACCAGACGTTGGTGGTCAGCGGTGTGCCGTTATACCAGCCATCGTAGTCCCCGCCTGGAGGGTAAGCCCCATACCAACCCACCCGGCCGTCGCCGCCGGTATACATCTTGGACTCATAGCCGTTGTCACCGTTGCGATTGACCAGCATGGCGATGGCATTTTGGTCCGGCGCACCCAGTGCATCGACTCCACCCAGGATGAAGTCCACGGAATAGGACAGGTTGGTCCAGCCTGAGAACGCACCGGGGACGTTGGTGTTAACCGTGCTCATCGTGCGCGTGCCAGGAACGGAGAAGGAATAGACGCTGTGCGCATTCGCGTTGGCCGGAAGACTCGCGGCAGGGCCACCAAAGCCACTTGGATTCGAATCACCAGTCCACAGGAAAGGATAAACGCCCGCGGGCTCGTTTTTGTTCCAGCGTGTGGCAACAAACGGATTGGCGGTGAAGTCGTCACTGGTAATCAAGTCGGGCGTCACCGGCGCAGGCGTGGTGGCGGTCACGACAAAGTTATCAATCTGGGAGGCGTGATTCCAATAACCGCCGTAGTTTCCGAGCGAGATCTTGAACCCGTTGGGATCCGTGTAGGCGGCACTGGTGAAATTTGTGGTCGGCGAGGTGGCCAGAACGTTGTCGCTAAGATCTAGAATCTGGGAATACATGGAGATGTCGGCCCCGCTCTTGGTCACCGTGGTTTTGAACCGATACCAGGTGTCAGCCGCCACATTCAAATCCGGGCCAGTCCATGCTAATCCGTAGTCGCCATACCAAGCGATATGACCGCTGCCGCCGGTGTAGATTGCGGCTTTGTAGCCGTTGTCTCCGGAGCGGTTGACCAACACTTCGATGGAGTTGTTGTCCGTTCCTCCAGTCCCACCCATCTGGAAGTCCACCGAGTAGGTCATCGTGTTCCAGCCCGCTGATCCTGCCGGAATGGATGTGTCGGTGGTGCTCATCGTGCGCGTGCCAGTCGAGAAGGAATAAACACTGTGCGCGTTCGCGTTCGTCGGAAGGTTGGCACTCCAGGAATTCGGGTCGCTGGCCCCGGTCCATTGGAGATCATAGGAGCCACCAGGGAAGGTTTGAGTCCAACGCGAGGTAAACGGATTGGAGGCGAAGTCGTCACTGGCCACAATCTTTCGCGCGTCCACTTTGAAGTTATCAATCTGGGAGGCGTGATTCCAATAACCGCCGTTGTTTGCGAGCGTGATTTTGAAGCCGTGAGGGTCCGTGTAGGCGGCACTGGCGAAAGTTCCGGGCGGGGATGTGACCAGGACATTGCCACTGGGATCCGTGATCTGGGCGGTGATGGAAATGTCGGCACCGCTTTTGGTCACCACCGTGACGAAGCGATACCAGGTGTTGGACTGAATTAGAAAACCCGACCAGGTATCGGCAATAAACCCTCCAGTCCACAGAATATTGCCATCGCCACCGGTATAAATGCCCGCAGTGTAGCCGTTGTCCCCGCTGCGGTTGACCAGCATCCCGATGTAATTGTTATCCATCCCGCCCGCTCCACCAATCATGAAGTCCACCGAGTAGGTCATCGTGTTCCAGCCTGACGCCCCTGCCGGAACGGACGTGTCAGTGGTGCTCATCGTGCGCGTGCCATCCGAGAAGGAATAGACGCTGTGCGCGTTCGCGTTCGTCGGAAGGTTGGCACTCCAGGAATGCGGGTCGCTGGCCCCGGTCCATTGTAGATCATAGGAGCCACCAGGGTAGGTTTGAGTCCAACGCGAGGTAAACGGATTGGAGACGAAGTCGTCGCTGGCCACGATGGTGGCCCGCGCGACGCTGACGCACCAGCACAGGCCAAGCGTCAGCAGGCTGATAATCTGCATCGTTCGGTTTATTCTTTTCATACGATTCTTGCGGGTTTATTTGGTTTCACTGCGTTCTTGTTTCACTGCTTCCGGCTTGGCCTGCAATTGCCCGGCAATCGAGACTGCGCCTTTCAATATCGGACACTTATGCATAGTGTGCGGAGGTTGTCACCCCTGAAAATGAAAATATTTTCGGGCGCGGGAAAATAGTGTAAAGTCGGCATTTTGGCTGACTTGCCCAGGCATCGAGTCTTCCCTGTGTTTTCGGGGTTGACGTCTGCCTTACACTTTGCTTTATTGTAATACTATGAAGCTGGTGATCGAGTGTCCGCCTTTGCCGGACTTTGGTGCCCGTGACGTGGAAGTCGTGCGCGCGGCCTTTGCTGGTGCGGAGCCCTGTGCACTGGGGCAAGCCTGGTGCGCTGAACTGGAACCCGGTTTTGCGCCAGGGCAGGTCCGCGCAGGCTGGCGCCGGGATTCGTTGTTGGTGTTCGCGGAGTTGACCGACCACGATGTTCATTCTGCAGCAACCGGGATTAACCAGCGGACGTGGGAATTGGGCGACACGTTTGAGATGTTCCTGCGGCCAGACGGCCAGGAGGAGTATTTCGAGTTTCACGTCACGCCGAACAATTACCGGCTGCAACTGCGGTTCCCCAGCAGTGAGGCTCTACGCCGCGCCCAGGCGGCCAATGCAATCGACGAGTTTCTTCTTCCGGGGGAGGTTTTCAATCTCGGACTTGGGTGGAGCCCGACCAGCAGAAGTGGTTCGTTTTTGCGGTCATACCGGCCCTCGCGATCTGTGGTAAGCCCGAGTTGCGGGCCGGAGTCCGCTGGCATTTCTCCTTCAGTCGTTACGATTACACCCGTGGCCGGGGCGAACCAGTGATTTCCTCCACTTCCCCGCACCCGGTGGGGGATTTCCACCGGCAACAGGAGTGGGGCGAGCTGACTCTTGTGGCTTCAACGGTCCACGGGTGAAAACAGCGTGAACAAACCAACGTTACTGGTGATGGCCGCCGGCATGGGCAGCCGCTATGGCGGCCTCAAGCAAATGGATCCCGTTGGCCCCAACGGCGAGACGATTATTGAGTATTCCGTCTATGATGCGTTGCGCTCCGGCTACGAGGCGCTTCGCGCGGGTTTCGGCAGACTCGTCTTCGTCATCCGGCAGGACCTGGAGGCCCAATTTCGGGAGCTTATCGGCGCGCGTTTTGAAACGCGTATCCCGGTGGAATACGTCTTCCAGGAGCTGGGCAAGCTGCCGCCGGGCTTCGCCGTGCCGCCCGGCCGCACCAAGCCGTGGGGGACGGCGCACGCGATTCTGATGGCGGCCGATACAGTCCGCGAGCCTTTTGCCGTTATCAACGCGGACGATTTTTATGGGGCGCAATCCTACCGTCTGCTGGCCCGGCATCTCACCTCCGGCAGCCCCGATTACGCGATGGTCGGCTTCACCCTACGCAATACGCTTTCCGATTTCGGCAGCGTGGCGCGGGGCGTCTGCCAGGTGGACGGCGATGATCTGCTGCAAACGGTCACTGAGCGAACCAGGATCGAGCGCGATGGCATTGGGGCAAAAGACACCAGCGCCGATGGGCGAGCCGCCCAACTGAGTGGTGAGGAAGTCGTGTCGATGAACATGTGGGGGTTTACGCCCGCCGTGTTCCCGCAGTTGCGGGAGTATTTCGAGGGATTCCTGAAACGGAGCGGTGGCGATTTGAAGGCCGAATGCTACATCCCGAGCGCGGTAAACGATCTGGTCATGGCCGGGCAGGCCAGGGTGAAGGTTCTGCGAACGGAGGATTCCTGGTTCGGTGTGACCTACCGAGAGGATCGGCCCCGCGTGGCGGAAAGCGTCCGCCAGTTGGTTACCCGTGGCGATTATCCCGAAAGACTTTGGACCTGAGCATAAAGATGAAACATGACGTCCGGCTGGTTGCCAGCCGCTTCCAAATCCACGGGGCATTTCAAGAGGCCGCACCTTACGGCAGCGGTCACATCAACGACACCTACTGCGCCGTGTTTGACCAGGCCGGCACCCTGGTGCGCTACATCCTGCAGAGGATTAACCATAACGTCTTCAAGAACCCGGTCGCGCTGATGGAAAACATCCAGCGTGTCACCGAGCGCCTGGCCGGCAAGGGAGGCAGGGATTCCAGCCGGCGCGTGCTAACGCTGCTGCCTACGCGGACTGGCGACTGTTGCCATCGCGACGAGCAAGGCAACTACTGGCGCACTTACCTTTTCATTGAGAAGGCGCGGACGTATGACGCCGCCGAGTCCGCGAAACAGGCGTTTCAGGCGGCGCAGGCGTTCGGGCGTTTTCAGAAACTGTTGTCCGATTTGCCCGCGCCGCGTTTGCACGACACGATTCCCGATTTCCACCACACGCCAAAGCGGTTCGCGGCGCTGGAAAAGGCCATTGCTGAAGACATCGTGAACCGCGCCAAGCTGGCGAAGCCGGACATTGAGTTCGCCCTGCGCCGCAAGGAGATGTGCGGCGTGTTACTCGACGCGAATCTGCCGGAGCGTGTCACCCACAACGACACCAAGTTCAACAATGTGATGCTCGACGACACCACGGGCGAGGGCATCTGCGTGATTGACCTGGACACGGTGATGCCGGGGCTGGCGCTTTATGATTTCGGCGACATGGTGCGCACCACGACCAGCCCGACGAAGGAGGACGAGCGGGACTTGTCCAAGGTGCAAATGCAGTTCCCGATGTTCGAGGCGCTGGCGCGCGGTTATTTGAGTGCGGCGGGCGAATTCCTAACGCCGGCAGAGAAGAGGTTTTTGCCGTTCGCCGGGAAGCTGATCACATTTGAGATCGGGATCCGCTTCCTGACGGACTTTCTGGCGGGCGACACGTATTTCAAGGTGCATCGCGAAGGGCACAATCTTGACCGCTGGCGCACCCAGCTCAAGCTGGTGGAGTCCATCGAGCGGCAGGAAGAGGCCATGAACAGACTCGTGGAGAGTATTTGAAATGAGAATTCTAGTTACCGGTGGCGCGGGGTTCATCGGCAGCCACATTGTTGAACATTTCCAGGGCAAGGCCGAGGTGCGTGTGCTGGACAATCTGCGTTCCGGCTTCAGGCACAACATCGCGCCGTTCAGGCACGAGTTCATCGAGGCTTCCATTCTTGACCGCGACGCCGTTCGCAAAGCGGTGCAGGGCGTGGATTACATTTTCCACCTCGCGGCGATGATCAGTGTGCCGGAGTCCATGGCGAAGCCGATTGAATGCAATGAGATCAATACCACCGGCACGCTCGTCGTGCTGGAGGAGGCCGCGAAGGCTGGCGTGAAGAAGCTGGTCCTGAGCAGCTCTGCTGCGATTTATGGCGATAACCCGGTCGTGCCGAAGGTCGAGACGATGTTGCCGGAACCGAAGAGTCCCTATGCCATTACGAAGCTCGACGGGGAGTTCTACTGCAAGATGTTCGCCGACGAGGGCCGGTTGCAGACGGCGTGCCTGCGCTACTTCAATGTCTTCGGCCCGCGGCAGGATCCCAGGAGCCAGTACGCGGCGGCAGTGCCCATCTTCATTGACCGCGCCCTTCGGCATGAGCCCATCACGATTTACGGCGATGGGGAGCAGACGCGGGATTTCATCTTCGTGAAGGACATCGCGGCGGCGAACGCCTTTTTCGCCACCCAGTCGCCGGCCACCGGCGTGTTCAACGTCGCCTACGGTCAGCGCATCACGATCAACGATTTGGCGACAACCATCTGCCGATTGACCGGCTCCCGGTCGGAAATCCGACACGCGCCGGCACGACCGGGCGATGTGAAGCATTCCATGGCGGCGATTGACCGGCTGCGGGCGGCGGGTTTCGCTGCGGTGTCTGATTTCCAGGGGGCCTTCAGGCGACGATCAACGTGGTCAGTTAAGATCGAAGCTAACGACTATGACGCGACAAGATTCAGAGTCGACAACGCTGGTGGACACACCGGTTTCCCGAACCGGGATGTTTGTCTGTGCCCACCAGCGGCGGCAACTGCTTGCGCTGCTGTCGATCTCCGTGGTGGCCGGTATAGTTTGGTTCTTCTGGCCCGCCCGGCCGAATCTGGCCGGCTTTGATCCGGCTGCCATGGCGCAACTGGAAACGGCCATGTGGCGTGACTATTACAGCCAGCACTGGTTGGCATTGCTCGGTCATACATGGCGGGCTTCGCATCAGCAATACGGATTTTCGCGGTGGGATAGTTTGCGGTTGGCCTGGCACGCGGCCCGGGCGGCGCGCGCGTTTCAACATGACACAAATGATCCGGCGGCGTTGTCCGCCATGACGGATTACTATCGGGTGGTTGCCCCAGCGGCATCCGCCACGTTTGATGCCCGTAAAGGCGCCGTCTGGGAGGTGCAGTGGTGGCGGGAACGTCGCGAATCTGCCCCGCCAGCCGAGTGGGCAGGCACGATTGCTGCGCTGACCGCTTCGATCTACGGGAGGAGTGCCGACAGTCTGCAACCCGCGGCAGAGGCGCGGGTGGCGGCGATGGTGTATCGCGATGACCATCGTCAGTCGGGCTTGGGTAGCAGCGAATGGGAGCAGGTCAGGCGCCGACTGCGAATCGCATACGAATCGTTGAAGCAGGAACTAAGAGACACGCGATCGCCGTCCAAAGCGCCCCTGAAAGGCGCCAGCCTTCAGGATTACAAAGAGCCAACAACACATTCAACAACAACAACAAGGTATGATAGAACTACAAAAGCTACATGATGCCGTTCTCACTGGGGACGCGAAAACAGCCAAGATGGTCACGGAGCAAGCGCTGGCCGGGGGCGTCGAGCCGCTCAAGCTGGTCCAAGATTACATGATGCCGGCGATGGCGGAGGTGGGACGCCGCTTCGAGACGAACGAGTACTTCGTGCCCGAACTGCTCATCTCGGCCCGGGCGATGAAGGCAGCGCTTGAACTGATTCGTCCTCTGCTGATCGCCAGCGGGAGCGAGCCGGTAGGCCGGGTCGCCCTGGGCACGGTCAAGGGCGACCTGCACGACATCGGCAAGAACCTGGTGGGCGCGATGCTCGAAGGGGGCGGCTTCGAGGTCCTGGACCTGGGCGTGAACGTCTCGCCCGAGCAGTTCATCGCGGCAGTGAAAGAGAAGAAAGCGAACATCGTGGCCATGTCCGCTTTGCTGACCACCACGATGCCTTCGATGAAGACCACTGTCGACGCATTGAAGGCGGCTGGCGTCCGGGACCAGGTCAAGGTGCTGATCGGCGGCGCGCCCATTACCGCAGATTACGCGGCTGAGATCGGGGCAGACGGCTACAGTGAAAGTGCTGCCGGGGCGGTGGCCGCCGCCAGAAAGGCGGTTTGCGCCTAAAATGTCGACCTTGAGTTTCAACCAATTGTTACTGCAATCCGCACGCCGCCTGGCCTTACCCATCAGTGTTTACCCAGGCCTGGCGCTGACCGGCGCGAAGGTTTCGGACATCGTTACTAATCCCCAGGCGCAATTTGACACTCAGGCTGCCTTGAGCGAGCGCTACGGCTCGCCCTTTGCGCTCTCGGCGATGGATCTTAGCGCCGAGGCGGAGGCCTTCGGCTGCGCCGTCATGTTGTCTGACTCGGAAGTGCCAACCGTGACCGGGCGCTTGGTCACAACTTTTGAGCAGGCGCAAAGCCTTGTAGTGCCGCAGCCAGGCGAACGCCGCACGTCAGTCTATCTTAAAACCGTGCAACTGCTTCGGAAACTGCCAGGCGAGCCATTTGTCTTTGGCGGCTGCATCGGCCCTTTCTCCCTCGCCGCGCGTCTCGTTGGTGTGAGCGAAGCTATGGAACTCACGCTGACTCATCCGGACCTGATGCACACATTGCTGGAAAAGAGCACGCTTTTCCTGACCAACTACCTCAAGGGGTTTCGGGCTGCGGGTGCTCACGGTGTTATCATGGCCGAACCCGCCGCCGGGCTGCTGTCGCCGCGCGGGGTCTCAGCCTTTTCCAGCGCTTACATCAAACGAATCGCCACCGACGCGAGCGACCAAGCCTTTTCCATCATTCTACATAATTGTGCGGCTAAATTGCTGCACCTGCCGGCCATCCAGGAAACCGGGCTGAAGGCATTTCATTTCGGCGCGCCAATGGACATGCTCGGCGCGCTGGACAAAGTGTCGTCGGATGTGGTGCTTTGCGGCAATCTCGATCCCTCCGCGGTCTTTGTCCGGTTGCCCTTTGCAGAGATCTCTGCCCGCACTACAGAACTGCTGGCTGGCACTGCCGCGCATCGCAACTTCGTCATTTCCTCCGGCTGCGATTTGCCTCCCAACGCGCCGCTCGCCAGCTTGGACGCCTTCTACCGGGCCTTGTCAGCTCAGTATCTTTCCCCGTTGGCGATGAGCTGAGACGACGCAATTTTCATTCGCAGGTTCATGACGGTTGGCCACGACGCCCGACGAAGGAGTCATTTAGCTGCTTGTCCGCGGGGCCATACATCGCACAAAGGTGCCCGGAAGTTTTCTCGAATACTATTCATGAAGTTCTGCTGCCCGCTGAAGCCTCCGGGGTAATATCCAGCTCAGCTCCATTTGGAGCCGCCGCAGGTCCATTGGTGGCCACGTAAAACGCCTCATTCAGGCCGGAAAGAATGCCACGAATTATCGGTGCCGCGAGAACCGCCTCCAATGGACGTCCAGTGGCCAAAAGACGGTCAAGTAAGCCGCTCGCCCCAGCAGGTTCGAGCTGCCATCTGTCAGCACGCAGATTGCCATGAGGCACAGCGATCGCGTTCGTGTGGATGAGTTCTGTCAAAGTATGGCCTTCGCGGTCGGAGTCATGAACCTGGATGAAGCGGGCGATCTCCGAGTCGGGGACTGGCGACGCGACAGGCTCTAAAACCACTGCTGCTGGGAAGGTGTCCGCGTCGGGAAACAAGTTCCGTGAATGGCCGAAGTCGATCAGCAAGGAGATACGACAGCGTTCGCGGAGAAACTTGCGCAAGTTGTCTGCGTAACTGGCGCGGAACCACTTGTTCGGTGTCAGCATTGCCACGCGCCCGCACGGGCGACATGTTAACACGCTCAGTTCGAGAAAATAGATCGAGGAGTCAGCCGTGCTGGTGAAAGATCTAAACTTGGGTAGGAATTGCTTGATTGGTTTCAGCATCTCTTGCCGAACCCACGGCGGATTGCCGAGGTTTAGGTCGAAGCCACCGTCGGCGAAGACCTCTGGGAAGGCTAGATGCCAGTGGAAGAAGTGGAACTGGTGGGCAAGCGACTCGGCTTCAGCGACCATGCCTTCAGGCAACTCTCCACCTTCGACGAAATCGTGCAAATGCTGAGTCGTAATCCCGACGGGAACGGCGGAGTGCGGTTGCGTGCTCTTCTGAGCCTTCGTCTGTTTTGGCTTTGGTGCTTTGTCGGGGACACCAAACCACGCTGGCAGTGGTGTAGCGGTTGGGCCGTTGACGGGCAGTGCCGAAAGCGGGGAAACCTGCTGGGGCGTCTGTTCCTGCTTGAATCGCTTCTTGATTGCGAAAGCTGCGCACCAGAGGTTGGCAATAGTGCGGGCTTTCTGGAGGTCGTAGTTGGACTCGGCCGAGCGGAAGGCGGCCTCCTTACGGTGGATGTCTTCTGGGCACTGGTCCCCGATCTCATCAATGGCGGCAGCAGCTTGTCGCAGTTGGTCGCGGATGGCGTTGTCTTCGGCGAGGAAGAGGTGCTTCAGACTATCACGTTGGGCTCGATTCAACCTCTTAAGCCGGGCGCAGGCTTCTCGGTCGTCACCCTCGACAGGCTCAAAAGCTTCGTCGGGGAGGCCGGCGGCAATGAGTTCGGGGGTGGCTCCGAGGAGGCTGTTACCGCAGCGGATGTGGTGGTCCAGGAAGGAGAGGGGCTTGCCCGGTTCCATGGCTTCGAGCCAGAGCGTGACTTTGCACAGCTCGACGGCCATCGGGTTGATGTCCACGCCGTAAAGGCAGTGGCCGATGACATCGCGCAGGGCGGTCTGGTAGAGCAGCGGGGAGGGTTCGCTCTCGCCCTGGGCCAGGGCGCGCACGCGGGCGAGATGCCGGGCCAACCGGTGGCCCGCGCCGACGAGGAAGTGGCCGGAGCCGCACGCTTTGTCGCAGACTTTGATGGCCAGGATGGCTTCCTCCGAGAGTTTCCAGCGCCGGGGCGCGGGCGGAACGGAATCCCAGGCACGCTTCCGTTCCTCAGCCGTGGCAGTCTTGGAGGCCCCGGCGTGTTTGGTGAGGAAGGCGAGGACGTAGGTGCGCTTGGCCGCGTCGGACTGGATTTCCTTTTCGACAGCGGCCCAGTCCGCCTTCGCGAGACGCTCGGCGTCGGCCAGCCGCTCGTTGACCACGGGGTCGAGGGCGGAGTCGAGGAGGCATTGGACAAGGCTGTCCGGCGTGTAGTAGGAGCCGGAGGTCTTGCGCTCGTTGCCGGCGAATTCGGCAAAGGTGAACCGCGCGCCGTCATTGCTGATCTGCGGCGTGAGCGCGAGGAAGCTTTCATAGACGCCGCCGAATTCCTCCGAGCCAAGGTTCT
>SESG01037551.1_pt1 | contig 42047 bp, 35 predicted proteins | sample 3171421 | NCBI WGS metagenome assembly SESG01 (sample SAMN10866946, study PRJNA518727) | freshwater metagenome | biome: subpolar coniferous forest; feature: holomictic lake; material: water; isolation source: holomictic Lake 227, 6 m and 8 m depth | place: Canada: near Kenora, Ontario | collected...
ACCCCGTCGCGGGACCTGTTTGACAGGATGACCTCCCTTGTTGAGGCAGCAAGGATCAACAAGGCAATGACGGCCCAGAAAATATTATCAATAATGTCACGGAGCGGAAGCCCTGGCCTGACCAGGTTGTTGACGCCTATTTCAATAGTCCAGAGCAGTCCCACGACAAGTCCGATGGCCACACTTCTTCTCCGGAGCGGACTGACCCCTCTTTTTTGAAAAATCCGGAGCAATACTGCTGTCGTGAGGAGTGACACAACCCCGACCATCCATTCCAGGGCCTCCGTACCAACCGGCCATAGAGAGACGTGATAGAGGAAACAGATTGAAATGACCAATAAAACCGAGAGAAGAATGATACCAAACAGAATTTGGTTGCTTTTCCCGATCGGGGAACAATCGGCAATGGGTTTAAACGGGCGTTTCATTTTGTGGCTAACGAATGGTAAGGTTTTTGAAAATTATCCAGTGGTCATATGAAAAACGCAAATACTCCTTTCTTATTCTTTTAGCAATGGATATGAAGAACATTTTGCAATCCTTTCAGTCAATTTGCTCAGAATAACCGGGGCTTTTTTCAATCGTACCGATCGTGGACGACCGACTTTTTTTGGGTATCCCGAAAGATTGCCGTTACTTTGCCGCAAATTAAACTGCCCCATGAAGTATTACCGGTTGCTGCCCTGGCTGAGTCTTTTTACGCTGCTGATTTTTGCAATTGATCTTCATGCCCAGGAATGGGAGTATATCAAGGAGCGGGACGGGATAAAAATCTATACCCGCAGGGACCCGGGCAGTGTGCTGAAATCGTTCAGGGGGGAGGCCGATCTTCACACCTCCATGGAACAGGTATGCAACCTGCTCGGAAATGTTAAAAATGTTGACTGGTGGGACAAGAATCTCCGGGAAATCAACGTCCTGCTTTACGAAAAGGATAAGCACATTCAATATTACCTTGTGTACGGGGCACCCTGGCCCGTAACCGACCGTGACCTGTGTGTCGACGCAACCATCACCACCGATCCCGCAGCCGGTATCCGTACGATTTCATCTGTCCCGTTGTTAAATGTTGTCCCTGAAAATCCCAAATATGTCAGGATTAAGAAATACCGGCAGAAATGGGTCATCCAGGATATGAAAAACGGCATAATCCATATAACCCTTGAAGGGTTTGTCGATCCTGCAGGGAATGTCCCTAACTGGATCTACAATATGGTCATCACCGAAACGCCCCTGAAGATCATGCGCGGGATCAAGGCGCGGTTGGAAAACAAGCAATAGCAGTCCAGCCGGCACTTTGCTGCCATAATGCAACCATCCGAATCCGGCTTGACCAGGTCAGCCGGGTAGGGATGAAGGAGGATATTTTCAGGATATGCTGGCGGATGTCGTTCAACGACGATCCGGCAGTTGAGGGCTTGAATGAAGTGGTTTCCCGGAAAGCGGGGTTCAGAGTGCGAGAACGGAATTCTCAGAACCTAACCCGCTGGAGACATATTTATCAGCTTCAGGTTCATTTTCCCAAATAGTCCCGTCGATAAGGTAGCGGAACTGGTATTCTGTGCCGGTTTCAAGCTCCAGTGTCACGGACCAGACACCGGTTTTTGCCTTTTTTAAAGGGGTTTCGCCCATCTGCCAGTTATTGAAGTCGCCCATAAGCAGGACCGACGATGCTGATTTATACTGATCTCCGGAGAGGGAGAATTTAACTTTGCAAGCAGGTTTGGTTTTTAATACTTTCTTTTCAATACTCATTTTTGATATGTTTATTTATTTTAAATTTAGTGCAAAATTACAAATTCTGTTATATTCGAATATCATTTTTTTGTGAAATATTTGTTAAATCAGATCGAATAAACACATATATAATTGAAAAACAGGCTTATGTGTCCAGGTTGTTCAGGCGGTTTCTGGCATAAGGGAGCATTGCCCTATCTGATGCAATAAACAGGATAAAAAACAGGACGATTTTTTTCGGAAATTTGTCGGCAGGAGTGATCAAAGGTTAGGTTTTCATTTATTGTAATTTGGATAAAAAAAACAGGAAAAACTGTTCCATATTTCAGGAATATATTTACCATAAATCCGGAAAGCATATACCATATGAAAAAGGGAAGAAAAAACCAGGAAACAAGGGCGAAAAAAGGGTTGAAATTGAAAGATGACCTGAAGGTTGTAATTCAGCACAAATTCTACTTTGAAGCCTTATGGATACTATCAATCCAACTGGAAGGAAAACTTAAAAAGATGTTGGAAAAAGTTGAAAAAACAACCCCGGGATCAGGGTTTTCCCTGGAGCAATGTATCAAGAGATTAAAGCACCTGCATCTGACGGAAAAGGAACCTCTTTTTTCAAGATATTTTAAGGTTAGCCTGATAGATGAAATCAGGAGCTGGAAAAATCAACGGAATAACATCCTGAAGGATATGCAGGATGTTCATGTATCCCTCGCAAGGCGGGAACGTCACGTCCAGGATGGCGTCAGGTTATTGCAGGAATGGAACCAGCATAACAGGAAATTTAAGACTGAATGCAAACGTTTGGCAAACCAGCCTGGGTTATAAAGGTCTTTACGGCCATAACCGTGCTTTTTTCCCGCAACAAAACCATTCAATTTTCAACTGAGTTTTGAATCTATTTGCTAACTTTGAAGGCAATGATATTGACTGATTCATACAGGGTAACTGCCTGAAACTATACATAAACATTTTTTTTGGATGTTCCTCAGGAACCGGAAAAACTGACATTATCGCATGAGAATTGGTTTTATTATTTCGGTTATTTATCTGTTTTTGTTTGCCGGGGAGGGTTTTTCCCAATATACGCCATTGGACCGGTGTGTAAGGGACAGCCTTTACCGGATCATGCCCCATTCGGGACAGATACAAAAGGCTGAGATAAACCTTGAAATTGCCCAGTTGATCTGGGATACATTACCGTTGAAGGCCTTCAGGAATCTGCAGATGGCGCTTCAGGTCGGGATTGCAGAGAAAGACCTGGCTCTTAAGGCACGGGCGAGAATTTACATGGGGGATTATTTTGTAAAGAGACGTAATTTTATGTGGGCCCAGGAGCATTACCTTGCCGCTGATATGATCTATAATTTAAGCAAGGATACCCTGGGGGAGTTGAATGTTCTGGCGCAGATTGGTACTCTTAACCGGATGCTGGGAAATTACAGTGATGCCCGAAACTATTTTATGAAGGGACTGAAACTTGCGGAAAGTACCAATAAACCCGGTCTGACCGGGAAATTTCTAAATTATCTTGCTGCCAATTATCAAAGTACCCGGGAATTTGAAAAGGCCATCGTTTTATATAAGAATGCGCTGGCAGTTTTTCAGCGAACCAACGACAAATCTGCTGAATGTGATGTTCTTAATAATATTGGAAGCCTTTACCTTGATGAGGATAAAAACGAACTGGCACTGGCACATTTCCGCGACCTGTTAAAGATTGCCGATACGAATGAAAGAGGGTTGATAGGTACCGTCTATACGCGTATTGGGCACGTTTATTTCAAGATGAAAGATTATAAACGTTCATTGGAATACAACAGAATGGCCCTGCAAATAAGGAGACGGTTCCGGTCGGCAGTTGAAGTAAACAGTTCCCTGATCAATATCGGAGGCGATTTTTATATGATGGGAAAAACCGATTCGGGGAGGTATTATATTGAAAGGGGATTAAACATGGCCCTGCGCAATAACAGGCAGGACCTGGTGGCAAATGCTTATCGTCACCAATACCTGTATTACCAGAGCCTGGGGGATTTCCGGCTGGCGCTGGACTATTATCACAAATACTCGGCGGCAGCGGCCGTAATGGAGCAGGAGCGGACCAGGAGCAATATTTCTATTCTTGAAACCACCAAGCAGATCCAGAGCATCAAGGCATCAGGGAAAAAAATCAAGACAGAGCATGAGTTACAAACGTTAACTTCGGAATTTCAGGAATACGAGATTACCTTCGTGAAAATCCTGACAAGACTGGCGTCAGTGTTGATGATCATTTTCCTGATCCAGTTTCTCTATACCCGGAGGGTCAGAAGGGATATGCAAAAACTGAATGAACGGTTATCGGATGAAATTACGGAACGGGAGAAAACCGAAAGCCAGACCCGGGAGAGGGAGCAACAGTTTCGTTTCCTTTCAGAGAATTCAATTGATTTTATCATGCATATGGACAGCCAGCGGCAATGTATCTATTCGTCGCCCGCTTCGCTGAAGGTATATGGCTATAATCCCGAAGAGGTGCTGTTATTATCTCCGGATGCCCTTACACACCATGATTATCTTGAGTTTACGGAAGGAAAGTTCAAGGAAATGCTTGCTACCCGTTCATCCCAGCAGTTCATCTATCAGGCAAAAAAGAAAAACGGGAACAGTTTTTGGGTCGAATCCATCTTAAACCCGCTTTTTGATCCCATTACGGGAATTTTCAAGGGGGTGGTCGGGGTCACCCGTGACATTCAGGAACGCAAAACCAAAGAAATCGAAATAATGGAAGGTACGAAGCAAAAGGAAAATCTGCTTAAAGAGATTCATCACCGGGTTAAAAACAACTTTGCAATCCTGGTCAGCCTGATTAATATGCAAATGGCGCAGACAAAAAACCAGGAGTTGTTTCAATCGCTTACCAACCTGCAGTTGCGTATCCGTACCATGGCTCTTGTTCACGAGATGCTATACCGGTCGAAGGATTTTGAAAACATCTCCTTCTCCGACTATCTCCGGTCGCTTGCCTCGGTCATTGCAGGAACCTATAATCGCCGGGATATTATCCTGAGCCTTGATGCGGATGAGTCGGTGATGGATATCGAAGCATCGATCCCTCTCGGACTGATTGTCAATGAAATCCTGAGTAATTCCTATAAACACGCATTTCCCGACGGGCGATCGGGGCATATCGGGATCGCCTTCAGTACCGATGCCGAGACCGGCAATTACTGTCTTGTACTGCAGGATGACGGCATCGGGATGCCTGCCGGGATTCAGCTTCACCAGTATAAATCCATGGGACTGCAGGTGGTACAGATACTTTGCCAGCAGATTGAAGGGGATCTGAATCTGACCTGTGATCAGGGTACCAAATTTACCATTACATACAAATCAACCGGAAAATAGACCCGACCGGCCCGGCAATCTCTCTCTTTTCACCTCATTATTTTATCCAACTTGTTTAAAGTCAGGATAAAGATGTTAATTCCCCCTCACCCGTTAACAATTAATTAACATAAACGTAACCTTGGGTTAACATGACCGGAGGCAGGTAGAAATATCTTTGCCGCAAATTAAAACCTCTAAACATGAAAAGATTTACGAACATCCTTTTAACCCTCGGATTGATCCTTCCGATGCTGGTTTTCTCAACCATCACCAAAGCACAAAAACAAGTCGACGACCTTCAGAAAGGTCAGGACACCATTAAAGAACACGTCGCCACTCTCGGTGATAAAATCGGTGGCGTCGAAGAACGTCTGGCAACCGCAGAGGCGGATGTAGCCAAACTTACCAAAATTAAAATTTCGGGATATGTCCAGGCACAATGGCAGCATTACGAACAATCCAGTGTTTATCCAAATAACTTATTCAGCGTTCGCAGGGCCCGTTTCAAACTGCAGTATGAGCCTGCCCAGGGTGTTGTATTTGTGTTACAGCCCGATTTCCAGCCTGGTAACTTTGTTGTGAAGGAAGCTTATACCAAATTAAACGAACCGTGGCTGAAAACCTTCTCCCTGTGGGTTGGTAAATTCAACAGACCCAATTACGAAGTGGAATATTCCTCTTCAGATCTCGAAGCATTGGAGCGCTCCAGGGTGATCACCACGCTCTACCCGGGCGAATATGCCATCGGCGCAAAACTGGAAGTTGCCCCACCCAAATTACCGCTGAAATTCCAGCTGGCAGTCCTGAATGGCAATGACGGACTCGTCATCAACGATGCCAGTGGCACAAACCTGAATGCAACGGATAATAAGGAATTTGATAACTTTAAGGACCTTATGGCGCGTTTAACCTATTCCTTTAAACTGGGAAAATGGGGTGGACTCACCGTTGGCGCCCATGGTTATTATGGTTTCCTGAAGGCAACCACCGACACCCTGATCAAATCGGACTATACCAAGGATAAAACCGTAAAGGTTGGCAGCGCCCTGAACCGCAACTGGTTTGGCGTAGAGGCCCAGTTTTATGCCGACGTACTTGGCGGCCTGATCATCAAAGGAGAATATATCTCAGGGATGAATGCTTTCCCTGGATTTAAAGGTAGCCCCACCACGGTATCCACAGTTGCCAATTCGTTCAACAAAACCAACGATACCCTCACCACAACCTACACGAATACTACCACCACCGCCATCCGCCCGAACATGAACCGCAATTTTGCAGGTTATTATGTTTACCTGATCAAAAATATCGGCAAACGTAACCAGTTTACCATCCGTTACGACAGCTATGATCCCAATACCAAACTTGCCGGTACCGATTTAGGCGTTATCGGATATAAAGGCAGCCCTGCCGATGGCAAAACCACTACCACTGTCGGCAAAGGAACAACCCATATCACAAGCGTCGTCAACAAAACGGTTGTCAGTAATAATTATATGAGCAGTGCAACGGATCTTGCCTACAGTCAGATCTCACTCTGCTGGACCTATTATTTTGATGATAATATCAAAATTTCCCTTGATTACGATATCCCGATGAATGAAAAAACCACAGCAGGTAAGGTAACCTCAACCTATTCGGTCAACAATGTTAGTGGCGCCTATGATTACAGCAATCTTATCAAGCAGAATGTGCTGACCTTACGGCTCCAGGCGAAATTTTAATTACCTTTAACACAATTATTTAATAAAAAAGATATGAAAAAGTCAACAAAATTAGTAAGTTTAGCCAGTGTGATCCTCTTTGCACTGATCGGGTTCGCCTTCATGCCGGCGCCCAAAAAGATTACCGTCAAAGGTTCCGATACGATGGTCATCCTTGCGCAGAAATGGGCCGAGGTTTATATGAAATCGCATCCTGAGGCAGTCATTCAGGTTACAGGCGGCGGATCGGGAACAGGAATTTCCGCGCTGATCAACGGTGCCACCGATATCTGCAATTCAAGCCGCCCGATGAAACAATCGGAAATGGACAAACTGAAAGACCGCTATGCATCGATGGGCATTGAAATTCCCTGTGCAAAAGACGGTGTTACCGTATTCCTCAACTCGTCAAATCCGGTGAAGGAATTGACCCTGAAACAACTCAGCAACATCTTTTCCGGTAAAACCAAAAACTGGAAAGAGGTTGGCGGACCCGATGCCGAGATCAAATTATATGGTCGTGAAAACAGTTCAGGCACCTACGTGTTTTTCAAGGACAACGTGGTAAAGGCCGATTATGCAGCCAGTTGCCAGACACTTCCGGGAACAGCAGCCGTAGTAAACGCCGTTTCAAAAGATAAAAACGGAATCGGTTACGGTGGCGCTGCCTATGCTACGGGCGTAAAGCACTGCATGGTTAAAAAAGACGACAAGAGCACTGCCTATGTCGCCAATGCAGAAACCGTGAAGAGCGGCCAGTATCCCATCACCCGTTACCTTTATATGTATCTTTGCAACAGGCCCACCGGTGAGATTAAATCTTACATCGACTGGATCCTCGGCGCCGAGGGACAGAAGCTTGTGACTGAAATAGGTTACTTCCCAGTAAAATAATTTTTGACTTGTTTTTGGTTAATATCTGATTGTGCAAACCGATGAGGGCAACATGTAACAAGTGTTGCCTTCATCGTTAAAAAAAGAAAATGGATAACTCCCCTGATGTTAAAGGATTTGTATTCACAAAAGAATCGTTGCGAAAGAAGTTCCGGTTATCTGAATTCCTTTCGGAGAAGATCATTACCGGTGTGGCCTTCCTCTCCATTGCCATCATCATCCTGATCTTTTTCTTTGTCTTCAAAGAATCAATCCCTATTTTTTATACTTCGAAAAAGGCGCCGGTGAAGGTTGAGCAGGTTTCAAAACCTGAGCAATATGGTGGTGCCGAGACTAAGGAAAAAACCAATACCTCCGGCCAGGAACAATACGGTGTAACTACGAACGACACCATGATGATTGAAAACCAAAAGAAGGGCATCGATACGGTGGTTCACGGTTCAGATGAGGCAACCTTCAAGAGCCTTTCCGGAAAGCAGTGGCTGCCTGTTTCTGATAATCCCCGGTACGGGTTGATCCCCCTGTTTGTCGGTACGCTGAAAATAACCCTGCTGGCCATTTTGTTTGCAGCGCCGATTGCCATCCTGGCCGCCCTGTTTTCAGCCTCCTTCGCACCATATTGGCTGAGAGAACTGATCAAACCTGCCATCGAACTGCTGGCCGGCTTCCCGTCGGTAGTGATCGGATTTTTTGCCCTGATGGTAATGGCGACCTTTTTCCAGAGTCTCTTTGGATATGACGGCCGGTTGAATGCCTTTGTCGGGGGTGTGGCCATGGCGCTTGCAGCCATCCCGATTATCTTTACCATTACGGAGGATGCCCTGACGGCAATTCCCCATACCTATACGGAAGCAAGCCTGGCGCTGGGAGCCACGCGATGGCAAACAGCCCTTTTTGTAACCCTGCCGGCAGCGACCCCCGGAATATTCGCAGCCATACTACTGGGTATCGGGCGTGTTTTCGGGGAGACCATGATCGCCCTGATGGCAACGGGTAATGCCGCCATGACCTCCGTCAACCCCTTTGAATCGGTCAGGACACTGGCCGCCACCATCGGCGCTGAGATGGCTGAAGTCGTATTCGGCGACACCCATTACAACGTACTCTTCCTCATCGGCTCGATGCTCTTTGTCTTTACCTTCAGCCTCAATGCCCTGGCTGAATTCTATGTGAAGGGAAAATTAGTCAAACGTTTTCAAGGGAAGCAGTCATGAGCAAGCGAAAATCGATAACAGGAGGATTGTTCATTGGAGCAACTGCCTTCTCGGCCTTCCTCATCATTGCTGTGATCATTATCCTGCTGGTGGTGATCATCATCGGGGGAAAAGGTACCTTTTCCTGGGAATTTCTTACTACTTTCCCCCGGGAAGGAATGATGAAGGGAGGAATATTCCCTGCCATCTATGGAACCGTTTTGCTGGTGATCATTATGTCGATTGCCGCCGTTCCCTTTGGAACCATCACAGCCATCTACCTGACAGAATACGCGCACGAAAAATCAATCCTGGCCCAATCCATCCGTTTTGCAGTAAGAACACTCGCGACAGTTCCCTCCATTATTTTCGGCCTTTTTGGATTGGGTTTTTTCATCAAATTTGTCGGAGGGGGAATGGATCATTTTTTCCTGGGCGGGGAGTTGAAATGGGCTCAGCCCAATATTCTCTGGGCCAGCCTTACCATGTCCCTGCTTACCCTCCCGGTGGTAATTGTCTCGGTTGAGGAGGCCATCCGCACGGTTCCCCGCGAGTTACGCGAAGCAAGCCTTGCCCTGGGTGCCACAAAATGGGAAACCATCCTGCGGGTTGTTTTACCAGGATGCAGATCAGGAATCATGACCGGGACCATCCTGGCGGTAAGCCGCGGGGCGGGCGAAGTTGCCCCCATCCTGTTCACCGGGGCGGCCTATTACCTGGCAACGCTGCCCACCTCCCTGAGCGACCAGTTTATGAACCTTGGCTATCACATCTATATCATGGCGACCCAGTCGGCAAACGTCGATCAAACCCTGCCTATCCAGTTTGCCACCACCATGGCCCTATTACTGCTTACTTTTACATTAAATCTGACTGCTATCATCATCCGTGCCCGGTTGCGCCGGAGGGTTAAATGATCTACGAAGAAAACTGAATAATGAAAGAGACAAAAATTCAAACCAGGGAGCTGACCCTGTTTTATGGCGCCAAAATGGCCCTCAATTCCATTAACATGGATATTCCTGAGAAGGAGGTTACCGCCTTTATCGGGCCTTCGGGATGCGGAAAATCGACCTTCCTGCGCACGCTGAACCGGATGAATGATCTGATCCCTTCCGTAAGAATCACAGGTGAGGTGTTGGTTGATTCGTTGAATATCTATGACAAGCAAATCGATGTGGTAAACCTTCGGAAAAAGGTGGGGATGGTGTTCCAGAAATCGAACCCGTTTACAAAATCAATTTTCGAAAATGTGGCTTATGGCCCGCGGATCAATGGCATCAGCAATAAAGCGAAGCTGGCGGAGATCGTGGAAACCTCCCTCCAAAAAGCCTTTATCTGGGAGGAGGTGAAAGACCGGCTCAACGATTCAGCTATGGGTTTTTCTGGCGGGCAGCAGCAGCGTATGTGTATTGCACGCGCCCTTGCCGTGGAACCCGAGATCATCCTGATGGATGAACCTGCCAGCGCTCTCGATCCCATTTCAACGGCAAAAATAGAAGAGCTCATCTTCGAGCTGAAAAAAAACTATACCATCGTCATCGTTACCCATAACATGCAGCAGGCTGCCCGTGTAAGCGACCATACCGCCTTCTTTTACCTTGGGCAACTGATCGAATTTGGAAGAACCAAAAAGATCTTTACAACGCCTGATAAGAAACATACGGAAGAATATATCACCGGGAGATTCGGTTAATTTGGACCGTTTTGGGGTGGACTACCTTATTCAACTTGGAAAAGGGAATGTAAGGAGGTGAAAAACCTGTCTTACCGGGTTTATTTGATACTATATTTGTAGAACAATTTAAAATTGATCATATGGAACGTCATTTCGAACTGGAGCTGGAGAAGCTGAACAAAAGGATCCTGAAGATGGGGAACCTGGTTTATGATCAGATCCACAATGCATTTGAAGCATTACTGACAAGTAACCTGGAGCTGGCTCAGCAGGTCGTCGGCAACGATAACAAGGTGGATAGACTGGATGTGAAGATCGATAAGTTGTGCCAGCGAATCTTTGCCCTTACGCAACCAGTTGCCACCGATCTGCGGCTGATCATGTCGGCGCTGAAGATGAACAACGACCTGGAGCGGCTTGGCGACCTGGCGGTCAATATCTCGGCAAAGGTTGAGGGCATCAGTGAATATAAGGAGATCCTCACCGATCTTCACATGGACGAACTTGCCAATATGGCGGATCTGATAGTTAAGGATGTCATTACGATCCTGAATACCAGGAACACATCTTTTGTTAAGGACATTTTTATTTCTGCCAACGCCATTGAGGAAAAGGTGCAGGCAGTTTCCTCCCGGATCCTCGATGAGATGATGCATAAAACCGAGGTGATCGTGGTGGCCACCAACCTGATGATCATCCTGACGCAGATTGACAGGATTGCGGGTTATTCGACAAATATTGCCGAATCGGTGGTGTTTATTGTTGAAGGCCGGATGATCAAGCATAAAAAACTCTTCAAAGCCGCGACTGAAGAATCAGGTGAAGACACCGTGACAGAGGAATAGTAAACGTGATTCAACATAATTCCCTACTTTTGTCAGGAAATAGAGGTCGATCACCAAATTTTCCATCATGACACAGCAGGCAGGGTTACCGCTCAACAACCGGTCAACGGGAAACTACATCCTTTCCATCACCATCATTGGGATCTTTTTCTTCATTTTCGGGTTTGTCACCTGGCTTAACTCGGTGTTGATCCCCTTCCTGAAGATTACCTGTGAAAAGAACAATTTCGAATCCTATTTTGTCACCTTTGCCTTTTACATCTCCTATTTTGTAATGGCCATCCCCTCGGCGTTCGTACTGCGGAAAACGGGGTTTAAAAATGGTATGTCGTTAGGTTTGATCCTGATGGCGGTGGGCGCCCTGATCTTTATCCCCGCCGCATACAGCCGTATGTACGGGCTTTTCCTGACAGGCCTTTTCGTCCAGGGCACCGGACTGGCGGTTCTGCAAACTGCTTCGAATCCCTATGTCACCATCCTGGGCCCCCTTGAGAGCGCTGCAAAGCGCATCAGCATCATGGGAATATGCAATAAAATAGCAGGGGTGATAAGTCCGCTGATCCTTGGCGCCATCGTGTTAAAAGGGATGGACAAGTATGATAAGACCATCCTGGCTTCGATGAATGAGTTGCAGCGCGTGACCGTACTCAACGACCTGGCCGGCAGGATCATCCTTCCCTATATCATCATGGCGGTGGTGCTGGTCATCCTGGCTGTCCTGCTGCGGTTTTCAGCCCTGCCCGACATTGATACCGACCAGGAGGATGCGTCAACCCTGGCTGCGAACAGCAGCCGGAGCAGTGTTTTTCAATTTCCGCAGCTCGTGCTCGGGGTGATTGCCATTTTTGTTTACGTTGGCGTGGAGGTGATCGCGGTTGACACCATCATCAACTACGGGAAATCGCAGGGGTTTTCGTTCGAGCTGGCACGCTATTTTGCATCCTATACCCTGGCTGCCATGGTACTTGGATATATTATCGGGATCATCACCATTCCAAAGTATCTGAAACAGGAGAGGGCGCTGATGTTTTCGGCGGTAGCAGGTATCGTGTTCGGCATCCTGGCGATTATCAGTGCTCCCTTGCATTTCCAGACGACCATTTCCGTCGCGTTACCCGGTGTTTCCATGATACTTCCATTTGACCTCTCAGTCTTCTTCATTGCCTTGCTTGGGCTTGCCAATGCCATCATGTGGCCGGCCATCTGGCCGCTTGCCATCGACGGACTCGGCCGGTTCACGAAGATAGGTTCCTCGCTGCTGATCATGGCTATTGCCGGGGGGGCCACGTTGCCATTGCTTTACGGGCTGCTGGTCGACCTGATCAATCCGCAGACGGCCTATGGCATTATCATCCCGTGTTACCTGTTCATTTTTTATTACGCCTATTCCGGGCATAAGATCCGTTCCTGGAGATAGCACACTGCAAAAATCATCCTATGAAGCCAACACTGTTAATTCTTGCTGCCGGTATGGGCAGCAGGTACGGGGGATTGAAACAATTAGACCAGATCGGTCCTTCCGGGGAGACCATCATCGATTATTCCATCTACGATGCCATGAAGGCCGGGTTTGGGAAGGTGATATTTATCATCAAGGAGCAGATCGAGGATGATTTCAAGGAGGTCTTTGTCGAGCGGTTAAAGGACAAGATCGGGATCGACTATGTATTCCAGGAGACCTGGATGGTACCCCCGGGTACCCTGATTCCCGACAACCGCAGCAAACCCTGGGGTACGGGTCATGCCGTGATGATGGCCGATGGCAAAATTGACGGTCCCTTTGCCGTGATCAACGGCGACGATTTTTATGGTCGCGGGGCCTTTAAAGCCGTGGCAGACTATTACAAAGACTGGACTCCTGCGCGAACCGACGATTACTGCATGGTAGGATACCAGGTAGGAAGAACCTTGTCGGATTTTGGCTCCGTTTCACGCGGTGTCTGCCAGTCGGACCCTGAAATGCACCTGCTGGACGTGGTGGAACGCACCCATATTGAACGCCTTGATACGGGGATTGCCTATAAAAATGATTCCGGCTCCTATACGAACCTCGATGACGACACCATTGTGTCGATGAATTGCTGGGGGTTTACCCCCTCGTTTTTCGGCCATCTGGTCCGGGGATTTGAGGCTTTCATTGCCGGCAACGCGGATAACCTGAAAGCTGAGTTTTACATCCCGAGCGTGGTAAATAATCTGATAACCTCCAAAACAGCAGCTGTCAGGATTCTCTATTGCGATGAACAGTGGTTCGGGATGACCTACAAGGAGGACCGCGAAGTGGTGGTAAACAGCATCAGGGAACTGGTAAGGAGGGGAGTATATCCAGAGAACTTATGGGGGTGATCCAATTTTCCGCCGGGTTGAGCGTTATCAAAATAAATACCTACTTTTGTCTACTGGAAAAAACCAAAATTATGAAGAGTTTAAAACACCTGCTGATTAGCCTTGTTGCTGCCATTGTCATGATCATGATCCTTGCCCCCGTGGCCGGGCAGGCACAGGTAGTCAATTCATCGGCAAAAAAACGGATCAGCATCGGCGTGGGAATGTTTACCGATATCTGGATGAATACCCCCGCCGGCATGAAAACCCGCACCATTAACCAGGGGATCAATGTATTTGGCTCCTATAACATGCCCTTTGGGAAAAGCAATTTCAGCTTTGCCATCGGGTTGGGCATCACGATTCATAATCTCTACTGGAATTACTATTTCAAGGAGAGGACCGATTCTGTCCAATTCTCGAAGGTGCCGTCGAATGTCAGTTACAAACGCAGCAAACTGACATTGCCCTACCTGGAACTCCCCCTTGAATTCAGGTTCAAATCAAAGAGCAGGTTCGCCGCATCTGTTGGTTTTAAGCTGGGATACATGATTTACGGCCATACCAAATGGGTCGGACAGGATTACATCTGGGGCACCGGCAATACCCTGAAGGCCTCCTTTAAGGATGTTTCGGCGCTTGAGAAGTTTGCCTATGGTCCGACCGTGCGTGTCGGCTACAAATGGTTTCACCTGAATGCCTATTATTCGCTCACGAATATATTCAACAAGGGCAACGGGATTGACATCTACCCGATTTCGGTCGGATTTGTGCTGCTGCCCTTCTGATCAGAGCTGTAGCATCAGCAAGGTCATTGTAAAAACTCCCATGACAAATCCCGAATAAATTTCGGCTGGGTCATGGGAGTTTGATTTTAACCTGGCAAATCCGATAATTCCTGCAACGCAGATGCTGGTTATCAGTTCGGTGGTTAAATCAATCCCGAAATTGAGTGAAAGTCCAAGGAACAGCCCCGTCATGCTTCCGATGCCGGTCATATGAAGACTGATCTTGTGATAAAAATTTATCACCAGCGACAGGATGGCCAGCAGGGTAGCGCCGAGCATATAAAAGCTGAAGATAGTCGAGATATGGACCCCCTTGAGGATATAGAAGGTAACATAGTAAAATACTGCAACGGACAGGATGGGGTAAACACGTTCGGCCTTACTGGTAAGGAAAAACGAGGTGATCAGCTGCAGCCGCCAGAGGAGCCATGTGAGCGCGACCGGGATAACAAAGGTTGTCAGCAGGACGATGCCCGACAGCATGATTTTAAACATCAGGGGTACCGGGTGGGACACAAAGATGTCGAGGTTTAACAGCAGGACCAGTGCATAGACAGGGATCAGCAAAGGGTGAAATGCATAGGAAATTCCCCTGGCAATTTTTGTTTCCATCGGGCGAGGGCGGTTAAAGTTCTTTTCTCAGGCGTGCAACCGGGACGTTGAGCTGTTTCCGGTACTTGGCGATTGTGCGGCGGGCAATGTTATAGCCCTGGGCCTTCAGCAGGTCGACCAGTTCGTCGTCGGTGAGCGGTTTGGATTTGTTTTCCCCTTCGATGGTGTCGGAGAGGATCTTTTTTATCTCCCTGGTGGAGATCTCTTCCCCTTCCGTGTTAAGCATCGATTCGCTGAAAAAGCTTTTTAACAGCAGGGTTCCGAATGGAGTCTGTACATATTTGCTGTTGGCCACCCGCGAAACTGTCGAGATATCGAGGGAAACGATGGTGGCAATATCTTTCAGGATCATCGGCCTGAGGTTAATGTCGTCGCCGGTCAGGAAATATTCATACTGGTAATCCATGATCGCCTTCATGGTGACATAAAGAGTCTCCTGCCGCTGCCGGATGGCATCGATGAAACCACGGGCTGAATCAAGTTTTTGCCGGATGAACACAAGGGCGTCATTTTCGGCAGTCTTCCGCTTTGCCCCGCCGTATTCATTGAGCATGCTGATATAGTCGCGGTTCAGCGACAATTCGGGGGTGTTCCTTGAGTTCAGCGTCAGTTCGAGGATGCCGTCGGTGTTGGTGATCAGGAAATCGGGAATAATATACTGGCTGTCGCGGGTAACTTCCGAAATGGTAATGCCCGGCTTGGGATTAAGCCCCTGGATTTCTGCAATGGCCTCCCTGAGTTCATCTTCTGAAATGTTACCCTTTTGCTGGATCTTGTCATAGTGCTTCTTGCTGAAATCGTCGAAGTAAAACTTGATGACGATGATTGCGAGATCGGTTGCATAGGAGTGATCGGGCTTGTTCTCAAGCTGGATCAGCAGGCATTCCTGGAGGGTACGGGCGGCAATGCCGGCGGGCTCGAAGGTCTGAACCACCCTGAGTACCTCCAGGATCTCATCCTGGGTGGCTTCGATCGCCTGGTTGAATGCGAGATCATCGGCCAGCGCCGGAATTTCGCGGCACAGGTAGCCTGATTCATCCAGGTTGCCGATAATGGTTGACGCGATAATATACTGTTTGTCAGTAAATTTGTGTAACCCGATCTGGCTGATCAGGTAATCCTGGAAACTGATCCCGGAAACAATGGGCACCTCCCGCGTAATCTCATCAGGGCTCTTGTTGTCGGCAACAAGTCTGTATTCTGGAATCTCCTCTTCGTCTACATAATCTTCGAAGGTAAATTCATCATCAGAGGAGGATACAGGCTCCAGCTCCTGGAATTCATCCTCATCAGAATCGATGGAATCAGCCGTGATATCATCATCCTGGGTCTCGTTATCGTCCTCGTCCCTTGTAACCTCCTCCAATGCAGGGTTTTCCTCAATCTCCTGCTTGATCCGCTGATCGAGCGACAGGATGGGTTCCTGCAATAAACGCATCACCAGTACCTGCTGGGGCGAGAGTTTTTGAATGAGCCGCTGCTGTAATTTCTGGTTTAACATCTTCGGCAAATATAACAATTAATCGTAATGCCGGTTTTTCATCATCGGTGAAAAAATCGCTTCGATCGTTAAAAACGGTTTACCCGTCTAATTTCTTCACCAGATAGATTGGAATTGAATAATTTCGCCAAAAGTAATGAAAACGATGGAAGAGATTCCCGGATTGCGGTCAAAGCCTTACACCCTGTGGATACACATCCTGGTCTGGGTTGCGTTTCTGCTGGTACCCCTGCTTTTTATCGAATCGGCCACGGGCCGCGAGCGGTTCATGATCCTGGGCTGGTTTCTTCAATTCCTGATGGCGTGTTACTTTTATTATAATTACCTCTACCTGATCCCCTATTTTTTACTCCGTAAGCGACTGCCGGAATATTTCCTGATGCTGTTGGTCGGACTGCTTGTCATCAGCGGACTGAATATCATCTTTATCCTCACCACCGCCGACCTGGTCGAGCATCATCATCATCCCTTCAGCTTCTGGCGCACCGCCCTGTTCCCCATTTACCCGGCTGTCATGGCATTTGCCCTGAGCGGCACGCTGCGCATCACCATGGCATGGTTTAACAACGAACGCCAGAAAAAGGAGATGGAGGCAGAAAAGCTTTCATCGGAGCTTGCCTTCCTGAAATCGCAGGTCAATCCTCATTTCTTGTTCAACATCCTGAACAACATCTGTTCCCTTGCCCGTAAAAAATCGGACGAGACCGAAAATGCCATCATCAAGCTGTCACAGATCATGCGGTATATGCTGCAGGATTCAAAGGATGAAAAGGTGAGCCTTGGGAAAGAGGTGGAATACCTGCAAAGCTATATTGAACTGCAGCGGCTGCGTTTACCCGAACAGGTGAAAATCGAGTTTACCACCGAGGGGCAACCCGACCTTTACTCTATTGAACCGCTCCTGTTGATCCCGTTTGTTGAAAATGCCTTTAAACACGGCGTTAGTTACCAGGGCTCCTCGGTGATTGAAATTCACCTGCAGGTAATGGGAAAGGCCTTGTTGTTCAGTGTGAAAAATAATATTGCAAAACAGCGGGAAGGCGCCGCAGAGCAGGGCTCGGGCATCGGTCTGAAAAATGTCATTCGGAGACTAGAATTGTTATATCCTGGCAAGCATCAGCTTTCCATTTCCGATGACGGACAGCGTTATGAAGTCGTTCTGAACATTAACTTTTAAACCATGATACGCTGCATAGCCGTTGATGATGAGATGCTTGCCCTCGACCTGATCGAGGACAACATCAAAAAAGTGCCGTTTCTGGAACTGGTAAAAACATGCCGCAGTGCCATGGAGGCCCTGGAGGTGATGCGCAACGAGCAGGTTGACCTGCTTTTTCTGGATATCCAGATGCCTGATATTTCAGGGATCCAGATGCTGAAAAGCCTTCATAACAAGCCGTTGGTGATTTTCACAACGGCCTACTCCACCTATGCCAAGGATGGATTCGACCTCGATGTGGTTGATTACCTCTTAAAACCCTATTCGTTTGAAAGGTTCCTGAAGGCAGTGAACAAGGTCTCGGAGTACAAGGACCTGCAGGACAGGGCGCTCAGCAACCAGCCCTCCCGCGAGGCCGTTACCTCTCCCAACTTTTTATTTGTCAAGGCCGACTACAAGCTCTATAAGATCAACCTTGGTGATATCCTTTATATTGAAGGGCTGAAGGACTATGTGAAGATTTATGTTTCCGAGAAACCGATCGTTACCCAGATGAGCATGAAAACGCTGGAAGAAAAGCTTCCGGCTCATGATTTTATCAGGGTGCACCGCTCTTTTATCGTTGCATTCAACAAGATTGACTTTATCCAGAAACATATGCTGACGATCGGGAAGAAGGAGATCCCCATCAGTGAACATTACCGCGATCAGCTTTTCAACCTGATCAACCATGAAAAACCCATAGATTAAACTGCCGTATCCCGTTCCCGTTTTATGGTAAATTCGACAGGGAGGGCAGCGAATACCAGTACAATAAAAAGATAAAAAATGAAACGAACAACCTGGATTCTTATCCTAATGCTTCTTGCCTCAGAACTGGCGGTGGCCCAGACCAAATCCTGGACTTTTCAGCAGTGCCTCGATACCGCGCTGCAGCGTAACATTTCGGTCAACCAGACCAGGATGAGCAACGAGCTCAACAAGATCAGCCTGGAACAATCGGAGGCGGGCCGTTACCCGAGTGTAAGCGCGAGTGCAAACGGCGGGCTGAGTATCGGTAAAAATGTAAACCCCACAACCAATGCATTTGTCACGGAAAGTTACTATTCCTCGAATTTTGGTGTCAGTGGGAACTACAACCTTTTTAGCGGGTTGCAAACGGCCAATTCAATTCGCCAGGCCAGGATCAACGTTAATGCCGGGAAATTCGACATCGAAAAGGCAAAAAATGATGTTACCCTGAATATCACCACCGGCTACCTGCAGGTTTTGTTTGCCTATGAGATCCTGTCGGCGGCCAAGAGCCAGGAAGCCTCTACGGCAGCGCAGGTTGACCGCACCGACAAGATGGTGAACGCGGGAAAGTCGCCCGAAAGCGATCTTCTCCAGATCAAATCTCAGCTGGCAACGGATAACCTCTCGGTGATCAATGCCGAGAACCAGCTTGCCCTTGCCAAAGTGACCCTGATGCAGCTGATGGAGATACCCATCTCCGATAATTTTGATGTGGTGGTGCCGGCCATGGAGGAAAATGCAAAGGCGCTCATGCAGACCAATGAGGACATCTACCAGAAATCACTGTCGGTATTGCCGCAGATCGCGAGCGCTAACCTGAAGACCAGCGCTTCGGAAATGGGGCTGAAAGTTTCGGAGGGGGCCCAGTGGCCGCGGCTGAGCCTTGGGGCCAACACCAATTCAAATTATGCTTCAAGCCGGAAGAAGGGAACCAGTGTGAATCCCGAGGGCTATCCTTTTTACCAGCAGCTCTGGGATAACATCGGGCAATCCTTTTCCCTGGGTCTTTCAATCCCCATATACAGCAACCGGCAAATTAAAAGCAGTATCGAAATGGCCAAAATCAATGTGATCACAACCAAACTCAATGAACAGAACACCAAAAACGTGTTGAGAAAAAGCGTTGAACAAACCTATACCGACCTGCGTGCTGCAGTGAAAAAATATGAGGCGACCAAACAGCAGCTTGCGGCGGTTGAATCGGTTTACCAGAATGCCGAGAAAAAATATACCGTCGGCGTGATGAGCGCCACCGATTTCCTGATCCAGAAAAATAATTATACGCAATCGCAATCAAGCCTTATCCAGTCAAAATACGATTATATCTTCAAAAGCAAGATACTTGATTTTTACCAGGGCAAAGCGATTCAGTTCTAATTAACAGATACGATTACAGATAAAATAAACAGGTTAAGATTATGAAAAAGAGTATTTGGATTACAATCATCATAGTGGTGATTCTCGCGGCCGGCGTTGCATTCTTTCTGTTCGGCAAAACGAAGAAAGTAGTCATTGAATGGAGAACCTCCAAAATTGAGAAGGGAACCATCCAGGTGACGGTAAGGGCCAGCGGTACACTCAGTGCCGACACCACGGTCCAGGTTGGAACCCAGGTTTCGGGGATCATCAATAAAATCAATGTTGACTTTAACTCAGTGGTAAGAAAGGGACAGGTTATTGCGGTGCTCGATACCACTTTCCTGGCGCAGGCGGTGGATGATGCAAGGGCGTCATTGAAACGGTCTGAGATCCAGGTGAACCAGTCGAAACGTGATTATGACCGTACCAAGGTGCTGTTCGACCAGAAGGTACTGGCCCAGTCGGACTACGACCTGGCGCTTTCGACCTATGAAACAGCCGTAACCAATGCCAGTTCGGCAATGGCCGCCTTGAACCGCGCCAGGATCAACCTCCAGTATTCAACCATCATTGCCCCTATTTCGGGTGTGGTTGTTTCAAGGGCGGTGGATGTTGGACAGACGGTTGCCGCCAGTTTCAGCACACCCACGCTGTTCACCATCGCCAACGACCTGACCAAGATGCAGGTGCAGGCCAACATTGACGAAGGGGATATCGGCAAGATCCAGGTAGGCCTTGGCGTAAAGTTTACGGTAGATGCCTATCCCGATCTTATCTTTGACGGAACCGTGCGCCAGGTAAGGTTGTTGCCGGTGGTAACCCAGAATGTGGTGAATTATACCGTGATCATCGATGTTCCCAATCCCGACCTGAAATTACTGCCCGGGATGACGGCCAACATCACCGTGTTGGTGAAAGAGGTGAAGGATGTGCTAAAAGTGCCTTCCACAGCCCTGCGTTTCACCCCACCGCAGGAATATGTTGATGAGATGCTGAAAAACCTGCCCGATTCGATCAAGAAGAAACGTGCCCAGTGGGCCCAGGGCGGAAGCCGCAGTGGCCAGGGAAATTCCGGCGGCCAGGGAGGAATGTCGGGCAGTTCCGGCGGCCAGGGAGGAATGTCGGGCAACGGTATGCAGGGCTCCCGCCAGGGAGGCGAACGCATGCGTCGTTCCGATTTTGGCATGGTATGGATCAAGGAGGGGGAGAAGATCAGGGCCCAGCGGATTCACATCGGCTTAAGCGACGGTCTGAATACCGAGGTAACAGGAAAGATCAAAGAGGGGGATGAGATCATTACCGGGATGACCTCGTCGCAGCCCGCGCAGGCGGCACAGGCCGGGCAGCAGCAACAACAGCAGAATCCTTTTGCACCACAAATGCCAAGAGGTGCCGGCGGCAGGGGAGGACGTTAACATGAGCGAGACGATCATATCAGTTAAAAGCCTGGTAAAGACTTACAAGATGGGGGATGTCGAAGTACATGCCCTGCGCGGGGTCAACGTTGACATCAGGAAGGGCGATTTCGTGGCGATCATGGGAAAAAGCGGATCGGGGAAATCGACCTTTATGAATATCCTTGGCTGCCTCGATGTACCCACCCGTGGGCAATACCTGCTCGATGGGGTCGATGTCAGCAGCCTGTCAAAGGACCAGCTGGCCAACCTCCGGAACCGGAAGATCGGCTTTGTTTTCCAGTCGTTCAACCTGCTTTCGCGCACCACCGCCATTGAAAATGTGGAACTCCCGCTGATGTACAACAAGAAGATCAGCTCCAGGGTCATGCACGACAGGTCGGTCAATGCGCTGGAAGCCGTCGGGCTGGCCGACCGCGGGCACCATTTTCCGAACCAGCTCTCCGGGGGCGAACAGCAGCGGGTGGCCATTGCGCGCTCGCTGGTGAACGATCCCGTGGTTATCCTTGCCGATGAGCCAACAGGGAACCTGGATACCAGGACCAGCCTGGAGGTCATGGCGATCTTCCAGAAGCTGAACCAGCAGGGGATCACCGTGGTGATCGTAACCCACGAAGCCGATATCGCGGCATTTACCAAACAAAATATCACCTTCCGCGATGGCAGGATCATCAAAGCTTTTGAAGTCGAAAAACCCAGGGATGCCCGGGAAGAACTTGCAACCATGCCAGTAACAGTGGAGGAGGAAGTATGAAACTGAAAAATCTTCTAAAAGCGGCCTTGCGTTCACTGGCCAAAAACAAAATGAGGACCTTCCTCACCATGCTGGGGATTATCATCGGGGTGGCCTCGGTCATCGCGATGCTGGCCATCGGCCAGGGGTCGAAACAAAGCATCCAGGCGCAGATTTCAACACTGGGAACCAATGTGCTGATGATCTTCCCGCAGGCCAGCAACACCGGTGGTGTTCGTATGGAGGCCGGTTCTTCCCAGAAGATGACGCTGGATGACGTTACGGCCATCGAAAACCGCTGCCCCTCCGTGGCTTACATCACACCGCAGGTTCGTACCAGCGGACAGGTGGTGGCGGGGACCCAGAACTGGCGGACCTCCGTTTACGGGGTGTATCCGAACTATTTTGATATCCGGAACCTGAAGCTGACAAGCGGGGATCTCTATACCATGAATGACGACCGGAGCGCTACCAAGGTTTGTATTATCGGCCAGACCGTGGTGACCAACCTTTTTGGTGCCGGGTCCGACCCTGTTGGCAGTTATATCCGTATCAACAAGATCCCCTTCAAGATCATCGGCATTACTGAAAAAAAAGGACAAAATGCCTTTGGCCAGGACCAGGACGACATGGTGATTGCACCCTTTTCAACGGTTCAGAAACGAATGCTGGCAATTACCTATATTCAGAACATGCTGGGTTCGGCGAAAACTGAACCCCTTATTCCGTCTGCTTCGCAGGAGATTACCGATGTGCTCAAGGCCAAACACAACCTTGGCGCCTCGGAAGATCCCGATTTTACCATCCGTACCCAGACCGACATTGCCAATGCGGCAACGGCAACATCGGGGATCCTTACCATCCTGCTGGCGACCATCGCCAGTATCTCCCTGCTGGTTGGCGGTATCGGCATCATGAATATCATGCTTGTTTCGGTAACGGAACGTACCCGCGAAATCGGGATCCGCATGAGCGTGGGCGCCCGTGGCCGCGATGTGCTGCTCCAGTTCCTGATCGAAGCATTGCTGATCAGCCTGCTTGGCGGGTTCATCGGGGTATCCCTGGGAGTGCTGGTTTCGCAGTTGATCGCCAATATCCTGAGCTGGCCGGTTACCATCACGGTCCAGTCCATCCTGATGTCGTTCCTCTTCTCCTCTGCCATCGGGATATTCTTCGGATGGTATCCTGCAAGGAAAGCCGCCGGGCTTAACCCGATCGATGCACTGAGGTACGAATAAGGTTACTGTTTTCTTATGATCCCGGGAATGTGTCTACGGGAGGGTTGCGATCAGGACCCCTGCGACGGGCAGCATTGTTTCTGCATGGGAGATTTGTTTATTTCAGTGTTTCATTTAGAAAGGCAGCTGTTTCAGTGGTTACCAGCAGTGCGGCATCATTGGTTGGATAATGCGTCTGGTTTTCGAGCAGGAGCACCTTTGCCTTTACATGGGCAAGTGCCAGGAGGTGATTTAGCGTAAGCGACTGGGAAAGAGGTACCAGTTCGTCAAGAATGCCATGAATCAGGAAGGTAGGAGGCACCGATGGTGTGACAAGGTGAACGGGGCTAATGCCGCTCCAGTTTGCCGGGATGGTATCGCCTGCCATGAGCCTGATACCGGCAAGCATGGCCGGGATTGACCACAGGTGGCTGTCCTGGAGGTCGGTAGGCCCGGCCAGCGAGATAACCGTGCTGATGTTCTGACCAGTATTTTCTGAATAGGCATAGAGTAATGCCAGGTGGCCGCCTGCACTGTAACCGAAAAGGGAAAGGGCACCCTCCCCGATACCCCAATCAGCCCTGTTTTGTGAGATGCAGCCGACCATCGACCCGATATCGTCGAGCATTGCCCGGTAATGGATCGAATCGTTTGCAAGCCGGTAGTTCATCGAGATGGCAACATATCCCATTTCGGCAAAGAGCCTGGCATAGGAGTCGAGATACTCTTTTTCACCCGAAACCCAGCCGCCGCCGTGAAGCAGCAGGATCACGCGTGTGTTCCGGTCACGGCCCATGGGCAAAAACAGGTCATATTTTTGCCGGGAATTGGCGCCATAGGGCAGATCAAACTTTTCCAGGGAGGCCAGAACCACCGGGGTTAATACCCGGTAGACACCTGTGACAGGTGCCAAGTCTGACTTGTGGCTGCACGACCCGGCGAAGATCACCAGAAGCGCCAGTGTACAGGAAAAGCAGAGATCAAACGGGTATAATTTGGTCATTCAGGACAATTTTCAACTGCTATTTTTTTCAAAACTACTTAAAAAACATGGTTTAAAGGAAAATAATGGCCAAAAGGGTTTAATTTGATGGCGCCCCTTTCCAGCCCCAGGCATGCAAAACGTCACAGGCTTTGTTTCATACATGAAATTGCCATGATCACAACGTGCATGCAAACCGTGAATGATAATTTATGGCTATTCCATATGGCCCGAAAAATAACTATTAACATATGAAACTGGTTCTGACCTGGTCATCAGGCGCCCCGATATGACGGATGCAATAATTTGTCCAGTACTCTCATAAATTCAAGAATGGCAGCATCACAGGGGTTTTCCCGGGTTAAACCAGGCTGCTAACAGCTCCCTGTTTATAAGTTCCCCGGCCTGTTCCCGGTTTGTACGGTCAAATGGCTTTACTTTGCACCTCCCGTGGAAAACAGTGCCATCCTGATATTGGTCATCCTCTCGTTTTTCATCCTGATTGTGCCAACCGGGATGCGTTATTATTATACCCTTGCGGTCACGTTGCTGACCATCATCCTGACCTCTTTCCCCTCTTTCCGGGTTTTTATGCATCCGGAAAGTGCTCCCTTGATTTTCGATGCAGCGAACCGGCAGGGTTCATTAACCTTCACTCTCGACAGCCTAAGCGCCTTCTTTATCATGGTCACCAATTTTACCGTGCTGACAGGGTTGCTCTATTCAAACGGTTACCTGAAGCCTTACCGCCTCACCAAATCGCCCTCGCAGTTTGCCTTGCATTATTTCAGCTATGTATGGCTCCATTTTTCCATGTTATGCGTGCTTACCCTGCGCGATGGCACGGCATTCCTCATCGCATGGGAACTGATGGCGGTGTCGTCGTTCATGCTGATCCTGTTCGAGGCTGAAAAACGCACCACCCTGAAAACAGCCGTCAACTACCTGATCCAGATGCACGTGGGGCTTGTCCTGCTGGTCATTGCCTTCCTGCTGGTGGAGGCTGACACCGGGAAGTTCGGCTTTGATGGACTGCCGGTCTATTTTTCACATCAACCCAACATCCCGATCTTCTTCCTCTTTTTTGCGGGCTTTGCCATCAAGGCCGGGTTCATCCCCTTTCACACCTGGCTTCCCGAGGCCCACCCGGCTGCTCCCTCACATGTATCGGGCGTGATGTCGGGGGTAATGATCAAAATGGGCATTTTCGGCATTTTCCGTGTACTTACATCGGTGCAGAGCGATGCCAATACGATCGGCATCATCATCATGGTCGTCGCCACCCTGACCGGGTTATACGGCATCATGATGTCGATCCTGCAAAGCGATTTGAAAAAGCTGCTGGCCTATTCCACCATCGAGAACATCGGCATCATCGGCATCGGCATCGGGCTGGGGGCCCTGGGCATGGGACTGAAGCAGCCGGCGCTGGTGATCCTGGGTTACGGCGGCGCACTGCTGCATGTGCTCAACCATTCGCTCTTCAAATCACTGCTGTTTTACAGTGCCGGCTCTGTCTATAAGGCCACCCATACCCGGAATATCGCGCAACTGGGCGGGCTGATACAGAAGATGCCCAGGACTGCCGGGCTCTTCCTCTTCGGGGCTGTTGCCATTTGCGGACTACCTCCATTGAACGGCTTTATCTCCGAAATCCTGATCTATTACGGGCTTTTTGCAGGGATGCAGGCCGCCTCTGTTTTCCAGACCATGTCGATGATGATGACCATCCTGGCCCTGGCCCTGATCGGGGGTCTTGCCATTTTTGGCTTTTCAAAGGCTTTCGGCGTTACATTCCTGGGATCGTCCCGTTCTGAACTTCATATTGCCGAAAATGCGATCGGCCCGGGAATGCTTTTCCCGAAACTCATTATTGCCGCCGTTATCCTCCTTATCGGCATGGCCCCGCTGCTCATTCTTGAACCGCTGATGCGGATGGCAGGAGCCCAGTTTCACACCATGAGCCTGCCGGTTTTAACACCCCTGCTCCATGCCTTTGCCACGATAAGCCTGGTGAGCCTGGTGCTCATTATCGTGGTGATCGTGCTGCTGGTCATCAGGAACAGGGTTGCCGGAGCCGCAAAAATAACCTATGGTCCTACCTGGGGATGCGGCTATACTGCCGGAACGGCGCGCCAGCAATATACCCCGGGCTCCTTCTCGGCCAACTTTGCCGAGCTGGCCGACCCTCTGCTGCATATTAAACAGGAATACAGCCACATACTGGATGAGGATATCTTTCCCCAAAAACGAAGCTTCACCCTTATGCCCACCGACATTTTCCGTTCGGCGAGCAATAAGATCCTCGACTTTTCCATGCTGGCGCTGAAAAAAATTGCCAGGCTGCAAACCGGCAACATCCAGCATTATATCCTCTATGCCTTTGTCTTCATGCTGATCATCTTTATCCTCCTTTATATGAAAGTTCTGTAATGGGATTCCTGCTGGCCATCGTTACCGCGCTGTTTTTCCCGGGGATCATCCTCCGGGTGAAAAGCATTGCCAGCGGCCGCAAAGGGCCCGGCATCATGCAGCCGTGGAAGAACATTTGGGTGCTGCTGCATAAGCACAGCGTGATCAGCACCACCACGAGTTATGTGTTCAGGCTTGCCCCGGTGTTCTATCTTGCCACCATTGTGTGTGCCATCCTGTTGCTGCCCTTCCCGGGGATGCCCTCCCTGCTGGGTTTTGAGGGGGATTTCGTGCTGTTTGCCTACCTGCTTGCCCTGGGGAAGTTTTTCTTTATCCTGGGGGCGCTCGATACCGGGAGCAGCTTCGAGGGAATGGGGGCCAACCGCGAAGCGCTCTACTCCATGCTGGCCGAACCAGCCTTCTTTATCCTGTTTGGCACCCTGGCACTGCTGACGGGGCACACCTCCATGCAGCAGATTTTCGAGACATTCCGGTTTGCCGGTCATAACTCCTTTATCATCGGCTTTATCGCCGTCTACCTGCTGATCCAGATCGCCATGATCGAGAACAGCCGCATGCCGGTGGATGACCCGAAGACACACCTTGAACTGACCATGATCCACGAGGTGATGATCCTCGACCACAGCGGCTTTGACCTGGCGCTGATTCACATGGGCACCGCCCTGAAATTCGCCATGTACGGGCTGCTGATCACCAATTTCCTGGTGCCGGTGGGCGGGGTGCTGGAGATGGTCGATGGCAGGGTGGGCATCGTAAACCATGCCGGGCCCGCATGGCTGCTGGCAGTACAGGTTGGTGCCTGCCTGCTGGTGCAAGTGGCCTTTGCCATCTTGATCGGGCTGATGGAATCCTTCAGGGCCCGCAAGAAACTTGTCAGGAACCCCCAGTTTATCGTCACCCTGAGCTCCATTGCCCTGGTGGCCTTTATCCTGGTGTTGCTGATTACCTTTAAAATGATCAGTTAAGATGAATATCCTGGTTGTCATCGTCTTTGCCATCACGCTGATCTATCTCAGCATGACCGAGCGTTTCAGGATCTATGCCGGGCTCATTGCCCTCCAGGGAGTGCTGCTTTTTGCCCTTTCGTTTCTCGAACTCGACACCATCACCCTTATGACACTGCTGTTTGTCGCCATCGAAACGCTGGTGTTCAAGGTGGTGGTGGTCCCCTTCCTGCTCTTCCGCATCATCGAGAAGACCGGCGAGGCCAGGGTCCACGACAAGGCGCTGCCCGGGTTTTATTCGCTGATGTTCATCACCGCGGGATTGCTGCTCAGCATCGTCGTCTCCTTCTCGATGAATACCACCCCGGCCAACATGATCTATTTTATCGTCGCCTTTTTTGCCGTTTATACCGGGATGTTCATGATCATCTCCCATAAAAAGATATTTTCCCACCTGGTGGGATTCCTGGTGATTGAAAATGCCGTGCTGCTGCTCTCCCTGGCCATCGGCAGCGAAATGCCCATGCTGATCAATATCGGCATTCTGCTCGATATCTTCGTCAGCGTGCTGATCCTGGGGATATTCGTGATGCGGTTGAAACAGCATGCCCATGAACTGACGATGCTGAAAGATGATTAGAAACAAAGAAATGATGAACCTCCTGCATAAGAAAATAGGATGATGACGGAAGCCGGTTGCCTGTTGATTGGGTTTTTTGTGATTTCGCTCCTGATGGGGGCCCTGGCCGGGCTGTATCACAACAAGGCGGTGGCAAAGGGCGTCATGATCCTCTATGTCATGGTTCATATTGCCTTTTCGGTATATGGATGGATGCACCTTGGAGAAACGGTACTGGACTATTTTACTTTCGACCCGCTGGGGGTGCTGCTCCTTTCGATCCTGTCGATCCTCTCCGTCACGACGGTTTACCATGGGTTTATCTATGTGAAGGATGCAAACCCAAGGGTTTATGCCATCTATCACGGCGCCCTCATCGCCCTTATCGCATCGATGTCGGGGGCTTACCTGGCCAACGGGATGACCACCGTGTGGATCTTCGTAGAGGCAACTACCCTGGCCGTAGCGGCGCTGATTTACCACGACCGCACCCCCATGGCGCTGGAGGCAACCTGGAAATATGTCTTTGTCTGTTCCGTTGGTATCGCCCTGGCCTACCTGGGGATCCTCTTCCTCGGCTTTACCGTGCACGACGCCCGCTTGCTGCATCTCTCCTTCAGCACCATCACCGAAATTGCCGGGATGGCAAACCCGCTCTACCTGAAGATTGCCTTTGTATTTGTACTCGTTGGGTACAGTACCAAGATGGGCCTTTTTCCTATGCATACGGTCACGGTCGATGCCCACACGGTGTCGCCGCCGCCCATCAGCGCTTTTATCTCCACCACCCTGATGAATGTGGGGTTCCTGGCGATTTTCCGTATCTACGCCCTCTTCTCGGCCACCACCATCCTCCCCTTTATGAACCATGTGCTGATCCTCTCCGGTGTTCTTTCGCTGCTGGTTTCGGCTGGCTACATGCTCAAGGCCAAGCACAACAAGCGGATGCTGGCCTATTCGAGCCTCGAGAACATGGGCATCGTGGCCATCGCCCTGGGCGTGGGCGGGATCGGCTATTATGCGGCCATCCTGCATATTGTGCTCCACTCCTTTACCAAGGCGGGGCTGTTTTACCAGATGGGGCAGTCGTACAAGGTCATGGGAACCTACAAGCTCGACGAATCGGGCAATTACATGGCCCTTTACCCCGCAGGGGCTACCGCGCTGCTGCTGGGTTTTCTGTGTATCACGGCCATCCCGCCATCGGGGATGTTCATCTCCGAACTGCTGGTGATGAAGGCGATGGTGGGCGCGCACGACTACCTGCTGCTGGGGGCTACGGCCCTGCTGCTCTGCTTTGTGCTCTATGCCCTGCTCACAAGGGTGCTTCACATCGTCTATTCCCAGCCCCGCGAAAAGCCGCTGCACGAGATGCACAGGGTTAACCCATGGCAATCGGCCAGCCAGTATGTTTTGTTCGGACTGGTGATTTTCATCTGCTTTTTCCAGCCGGCCCCCTTCCGCCAGCTGATAGAATCGATCATCAACGCCTTGCCGAAATGACAGAGAGGAGATTCACCGAACTGCTGACCAACCCCGGAACCGTGAAACTGGCCGACATACCCGTGCTGGAATACGCAGAATTTTCGGCCTTCGTCGACCTGCTTATGCGCGAGGAGGGTACCCACTGCGTGGCCTACTTTGCCCTTCCACGACAGGATCATTACCAGCTGATCTGCTGTATGGCAGCCGATGAAAACCATGCTGTCGTTATCTTTTCGCATGTAGTTGCCATGCAGCCTGCTCCCTCGCTGCCATCGCTTACGGTAAAAAATTTCCAGTTTCATATCTTTGAAAGAGAGATCCACGAAAATACAGGCATCGCCTTCCCCGGCCACCCGTGGCTTAAGCCTGTCCGTTTCCCTTACGGCCAGGCCGACGCGGAAAAGGTGATTGATGCCTATCCCTTTTATACCATCGAAGGGGAGGAGTTGCACGAGGTGGGCGTGGGTCCCATCCATGCCGGGGTTATCGAACCGGGCTATTTCCGTTTTACCTGCAACGGAGAGAAGGTGCTGCACCTGGAGATCCATCTTGGCTACCAGCACCGCGGTGTCGAGAATCTCTTCATCAAAAAGCAGGGAGTACTTTACCAGTCGCTGCTGGCCGAATCCATTGCCGGCGATACCGCGGTGGGCCATTCGCTGGCCTATGCGGGCGTGGTCGAATCGCTGGCCGGCATCACCGTGCCGGAGCAACTGTCGAAGGAACGTATCATCGCCCTGGAGCTCGAACGGATTGCAGTACATATCGGCGATACGGCAGCAATCTGCACCGACATCGCCTACCAGTTTGGCCAGGTCGTCAATGAAGCCCTGCGCACGGTGATCATCAACACCACCCAGCTGTGGTGCGGCAACAGGTTCGGCAAAGGACTGGTCCGCCCGGGGGGCACCCATTACCCGATGACGGCTGCGGTTGCTTCTGTGGTGTTTAAAAACCTGCAGGATGTGGAAGAGAGATATTTGCAGATCACCTCGAAGATGTTCTCGCTGCCCAGTGTACTGAGCCGGTTCGAGGGAACGGGAAAGGTAACGACCATGCAGGCATCCCTCATCGGCGCTGTAGGCATGGCGGCCAAGAGCAGCGGCATGTACCGCGATATCCGCTGGTCGCACCCCTTTTCGGCCTATACCGGTTATCTCTATGAACCTGCCATGCTGAAGAAGGGGGATGTGTGGTCGAGGGTGATGCTGCGGAAGATGGAAGTTGAATTGTCACTGGCCGTGATCAGGGAACTACTGGGCGACCTTTTGAAAGACCAATCTGATGCCACACCCCTGGAAACCACGGAACGGGGAGGCGGAACGCCAAGATACGACCTGGCACTGGCCCCCTCCACCCTGGCCATCTCGATGGTTGAGGGATGGCGCGGGGAGATCTGCCATATAGCTGTCACAGGTGAAGACGGGGCCATGATGCATTACAATGCCAAGGACCCTTCGCTCCACAACTGGATGGCCCTGGCCCTGGCGGTGAGAAACCAGGAGATCTCCGATTTCCCGCTATGCAACAAGAGTTTTAACCTGAGCTATTGTGGAAATGACCTGTAAATACCGACCCGATGCCATTTAAGGAGCTGAATATCTTCCGCCGCCATGGCCGCCAGTTTGTCCCCGACCTTCGCGGCGTTGTGCTGCCCGCCGTATTCAGGGGCAGGCCTGTGATCAGCGGGGAGATCACCCCGGCCGAAACGGCGATGGTCGAAAAACTTTGCCCGGTGGGGGCCATCACTGCCGGGCCCTGTTCGATCGACCTGGGCAGGTGTGTGTTCTGCAGGGAATGTGAATTTGCCCTTCCCTGGAAGATCACCTTCACCAATGACTATAAGATCGCCTCCAATGTGCGCGAAAACCTTGTTGTCAAAGCCGGTGCCGTGGAGCCTGTGAGGCTTGATCCTGACAAAGTGTGCAGGGAGATCCGCCACCTGTTCCGGCATGCCCTTAAACTGCGCCAGGTATCGGCTGCGGGCGACAATTCCGCCGAGATGGAGCTGAATGCCGCCGGCAACGTAAACTTCGACATGGGCCGCTATGGCATCGAATTCGTGGCATCGCCCCGTCACGCCGACGGCATCGTCATCACAGGGCCCATATCGGGCAATATGTCCGATGCCCTGCAGATCTGCTATGATGCGGTCCCGGCACCGAAGATCATCATCCTTACCGGCACCGACGCCATCAGCGGTGGGCTTTTTGCCGAAAGCCCGGTGCTGAGGCGCGATTTTATCAATTCATATGCCATCGACCTTTATGTACCGGGAAACCCGCCCCACCCGCTTACCTTTATCAACGGGATCATGGACCTTTTAGGGATCCGGTGAATTCCCGGCCCCAGCCGATGATTGCCGGGGTTACGGGATGCAGGGGGTGACCAGTTCGTTGGGCTGGTTGTGTGGTGTGACCCACGGTTTTTCGATGCACGGGGTGACCAGTTCATTAGGTTGGTTGTGCGGGGTGACCCACGGCTTGCTGATCACCAGGGTGAATACGCCAAACATGGCGGCCAGTCCGAAAATCATTATCTTTTCCATAACGTGTCGTTTTAAAGGGTGTAACGTATATTGACGATTCAAAGCTACTACCCCGCACAGCCGCGATCAAATCCATTATGTATCCCGCCCGGCGATGCCATTGAGTCTCAGCGGGAGGCGGGTAAACCGGCTTACCCCCGATTTCGGCGGCTTCACCGGTTTACCTGGCGTACACCGGTTAAAGCGATAAATTCAGACAGGAAAAACGGGGGAATAACCCCTTGGGCGACTTGCCGGTGTCGGGTAAAGTTTTAAATTTACCCCTCTTTTCCGGCCCTCACAAGGGCGCACCCGCGATCATGAATCTTGAATGGATGAAAAAGTATTTTTCGGAACTGTTTTTAAAGACCTGGCGCGAGAGTGAAGCCGGCCCGGCAGCCACCCTGGCCCGCGATGGCTCGCTGCCGGTCGAATACAGGATCATCGTCATCCTGGTCTATACCTCGGTGGGGATCACCATTACCAAGTACTTCGGCCATACCACCGACTTCCTCGACCAGGTGCTGGTAAACCCCAGCAAGTTCGACTGGTGGTACTGCTCCTTCTTTTTCGGAACCGATATCGGCAAGTTCCACAGCATGCTATACTGGGTGGGCATGATCATCCTCTTTTACCTGGTCTTCCCCGTGATGATCGTGAAGTTTGTCTTCAGGGACTGGCTCTCCGACTATGGGATCCGGCTGAAGGGCATACAAAAGGACTACCCCCTTTACCTGCTGATGCTGGCGATCATGCTGCCGCTGGTCTATATTGCCTCAGCAAACCCCTCCTTCCAGGAGCGCTATCCCCTGTTCCACCCGGCAAAGGAGCCCCTTTTCCCCCTGTTTTTCTGGTGGCAGCTGGCCTATTTCCTGCAGTTTTTTGCCATCGAGTTTTTCTTCAGGGGATTTATGCTGCACGGGCTGAAATACAGGTTCGGCTTTTATTCGATCTTCGTGATGACCATTCCCTATTGCCTGGTGCATGTAGGCAAGCCCTTTGCGGAGACCATGGCGGCCATCCTGGCGGGGATCATCCTGGGCACCCTGAGCCTGAAGAGCCGCTCGATCATCCTGGGGGTGCTGATCCACTATTCCGTGGCCATTTCGATGGATCTCTTCGCCCTTTGGCGGGAGGGCTGGTTCTGACATTGCCGGATTCCCGGAATATCTATTTTATAACGGTAATCTCTGTTTTTCCCGCGATCAGTTTTACATGACATTTGTCGTTCCCGATCACATAGGGGCTGTTGACCACCTCGGTGCTCCCTTTCATGCCATGAAATTCGAACCGGGTGCCGCCTTCGGCGGTCATACCCATCTTCCCGTCGGTAAAGAGCGTATAAATCCCATGGATCCTGTTGATGCTGTCGGTAAAGGGGTTCTCACCGGCGAAGTCGATGATCTCGCCGGTGGCTGTCTTCTTCATATAATAGCTGCTCAGCAGCACAGGGTTCGCGGCTGAATCCTTAACCGAGACAGTCAGCATGGTGTACACCTCGGTGCAGGCCGTCTGCTTGTTTTGCGTACAGGAAATGAGCGATACTAACAAAAACAGCAGGAGAACCGGTTGCCGGGGTGCCGGGTTGCAATGCTGCCCGGCCCGATTAACCCGTGTGCCAGGCAGATGACCTGCTTTTTGAAGGAATCTTTGTATTTTCATAATCTCCTGTTAATTTTTTCTGTTCCGCGGAACAGGGTTCCCCCATTATGGAAAAATAACGATTTGTAAAGGAATTTAGTATACTAATATTTCCCTTGTTACTGCAGTACTTATTCGTAATATAATGGTTATCTGTTAATAATTGTGATAATAAATATTTACCGGATGGATAGATAATATCCGCCGGCGAATTAATTATCTTTGTTTTGCTGAATCAGTACAATTAAGCATAAGGGATGAATTTTCGCGGATACAAATAAATATTCGCCATGAGTCGGATGGAGATTCGTTAGGGGTTATTATTTTTAAAGGCAACAGTTCTGAACACTTAGTAAAGGAGATATGTATTAAACTCGGCATGATTAATTTCTATGGTTTTAACATAAATAGTCGAATTTTTTCTAGTATAAACGTTATAACCATCCATTATGAAAAAATTTACACTTTCAGTGCTGTTACTCGGAATCGCTATATCGGGATTCCCTCAGTTTGTAGCAATGCCATTGGACTACCCTTGGGATACATCCGCATATTTGTCCTATTGGGTTTCAATTGTTGATCAAAACACCGTGTGGGTTGGTACTGCTCATCAACGGAATCAAGGTTACATAGCATATTCCAAGGCTGTCAGGACCACCGATGGAGGGAATTCCTGGCAATTTTATAATATCCCGGTCCCTGGCAACCCATGGATTCAGCATCTTTCTGCCTGGGACGAGAACATTTGCTATTACCTCTTCACCGACGGAACAACTTATGGCGGTGCGGTCTGGAAAACAACTAATGGTGGAGCATCCTGGTTGCAAAAGACCACCACCCAGTTTTCAGGAGGATGGGCCAACGTGATTCATTGTTTCTCAGCCGATACGGTCATGGCGATGGGTGATCCTACAGGAGGATATTTTGAAATCCAATTGACGTTTGATGGCGGTAATAACTGGACAAGGGTTTCGGCATCGGACATACCTGCTACATTGGACGGTGAAACAGGGACATCCGGAGAATACTGTACCGTAGGCAACTCCATCTGGTTCCCAACTTCAAAAGGAAGATGTTTCCGGTCGTCTGACAAGGGCCTACACTGGAACGTTTCGTCCGTGGCTAACGGGTACATCCGGATCAGTTTCAGTGATTCACAGAATGGCATCGCTTTTTTACCCGGTGTATCAACGGGCTATTATAAATCCTCTGACGGTGGTTCAAGTTGGACCCTGCATCCTGGGTCCATCAGTGCCTTTCTATACGGTTCTGCATCTCGCGTGCCGGGAATCGATAACGGATATGTTGTAACTTCATATGATACTGCCACCACCAGTGTGTATTTTACCCCTGATGCCTTTAATACCTTTATCAAGATAGATTCAAATATTCATAATTCCTCTTTCATCTATTTCAAAGATGCTTCGACAGGCTGGTTGGGCGGATCTTATAACCCAATTCACAACATCCATAAATATTTCGGTGTCCTTACATCCATTAAAGAAGTGAATAATTATAAAGAAAACATGCAGATCTTTCCCAATCCTAGTTCTGGTGAAGCGCTGGTTAAAGTCCCGCAAAACAGATTTTCCGTTAAAACAATTGTAAGGATAACGGACATGACTGGGAAAACAATTTCTGAGAGTGATTATGATACAAGGTCCGGATGGATAAAGCTAAATGCTGATGGTTATAAAAGCGGGCTATACTTGGTTGAACTTGTATCTGAAGATGGAAATGGTACAAGTCAGCGCTGGATTGTTCAACATTAACATATAGTTCAACAAACCACTGAAATTTATTTCAGGAAACTCTAAAAGTGCAACGATATCAAAACCGTATGAAAAAATTACTATTTGCTTTTCTCCTATTATCGGGTACCCTGTCCGGTCAGACAAAGAATTTCCTGTTTACATTAAAATATCAGGATTTTGGAAGAATTGATTTCTACATGACTTTTGTGATCAATACAAAAGACTCTTCATTTGTGGCATATTCAAATCCTGAAAGTATATATAATCTCATCCCTTTTCAAAAGCAAATATTATTGAAACTGATGGGAAAAGGGGAAAAGAGAGGGGCTGTAATTCACATTATCAACGGGAAAATTTCCCGGGATCATTTCGAAGGAAAGGCGGTTTCTTCAATCGGGAATTTTGATTTTTCAGCAGAAAATTTACATTCTGACAACCTAATTGGCACGTTTAAGAACAACCAGGTTCAATTGAACTTCACAGCCTCACCTGTTAAAACAATGGCCAAAGTTTCTGATTATGAGGAACTGTTTCAGATTTTACATCAAGAGGTAACGGATAAGATTTACGACCCCTCCATTTTGAAAAGAAAAGACTGGAGGAAATTTCTTAAAAACATGCACTCCACCCTGGATAAATCAATTGATGACCTGGACGTGCTGGTTGCCTATTTCTACAATGTGCCCGTGCTGAAAACATCGCATGTCTATCTTTCAAAGGCTGATCCAATGAAAGACATCTCCAACCCCGAAAATCCCAATTTTGAATTCAAACGGATTAATGAAACCGCCAGTATCATCACTTTTCACGGATTTTCGCTTGGAGATGTAAAGTCTGTGGATAGTTGCCTGGCCGCAATAAAAACACCCAATTTAATTGTCGATTTACGGGATTGTCCGGGCGGCGATTTTGCCTCCCTGCTTTTTGCATCTCATTTCATTAAAAAAGAAACCTATGTCGGTTATTTTTTGGGCAATAAATTTTATAAACAGGCGAGAGCCCTTCCCGCGAAAGATGAATTAACCAAACTGACACCCTTTGTTAAGGGTACCCTGGACGATTTTTTTGAAATCATTGACAGAGACGGGATCCTGGTTGGAAAGGTAGTCCCTTCGTCTCTTCAGCCGGATTGCAAAATGTATATGCTGGTTAATAAAAACACGGCAAGTGCCGCCGAACCACTGGCTTATTTTGTTAAGAGTAATGGAATCGGAACTTTAATTGGTGAAACAACCAGTGGGAAAATGCTTTCGGCAAAAAGCTTCAACATCTATAAAGATTGGTATTTCACGTTACCCTTGGCAAACTATTATACCATTGACAACAAAGAACTTGAACAAACCGGCGTAGCGCCTGACATTGAAACGAAATCTGAAGATGCAATGAAAAAAGTTATGGAAATCATTCAAAATTCAAGGTGATGGACTTAACTGCAACAGGGATAAGCGAAAATCTCCGGGTTGATGCTCACTGAAAAAGCCTGACACATTAATAAAACGCAACATGAGAACAATAAAAGGCATATTGATTATTCTTTGCTTTGTCCCTTTTTCATTGATAGCTCAGTGGCAATGGCAAAATCCTTTACCGCAAGGCAATCCCCTGCATTCGGTTTTTTTTGCAAATAACAACACCGGATATGCCGTTGGCGTTGCCGGTGCCATGATTAAAACAGGTGACGGAGGCTCGAGCTGGACCAGTTTACCATGTGTTACTGCAATGAACCTGTCTGCTGTTTATTTCACTGACGTCAATACAGGATATGCTGTTGGGGACAGCGGAATTATTTTAAAAACAATTGATGGAGGAAACTCCTGGGCTGGATTGTCAAGCGGTACGACATTGCCTTTAAACTCTGTTTTCTTTCCTGACAACAATACCGGTTATGTTGTAGGTGGTTCAAATAATATTAACAGCGGGGTTATTTTAAAAACTGTTGACGGAGGCAATACCTGGTCTGACCTCTCAAGTGGATTCATTTTTAAACCTTGCTTCAATGCTGTCTGTTTTACGGATGAGAACACCGGATACGCAGTCGGCGCTAAACATGATCCTTTGTTTGAATCAGGAGTTATTATGAAAACCGTCGATGGAGGAATATCCTGGACTCAGGTTCTCAACCCGGTTCTCCAGCTAAGATCAGTTTGCTTTCCTGATTCACAAAGGGGATATGCTGTGGGGCAGGGTCCCAATGGAGGCCTGGTATATAAAACCATTGACAGTGGCATGACATGGGATACCGTTTCAGTCGGCGTTAGTTGTTACCTGATGTCAGTGTTTTTCACAGATGCTGCGACAGGTTATGTTGCCGGGTTCGGTATTTCAGGGAACGGGGTAATATTTAAAACGGTCAATGGCGGCAACAGTTGGTCGTCATTGCCTGTGGGTTCATCAGAAGAGCTGTATTCAGTATGTTTTTCGAATACCAGCAAAGGATGTGCCGTCGGGGGCTCCTGGGCAGGAACTATTGTTCAATCAAATGATGGAGGGATTACATGGGATCAATATCCCAGAGGGCACATTAATTCATTAAATGCCTGCTATTTTGTCACTTCCGAAACAGGCTATGCTGTTGGCGATTATAACCCTGTAAATAACAGCCTGAACATCATTTTAAAAACCATCAATGGCGGGATCACCTGGGATTCCTTATCAATTGGAACAACCGCCCGGTTATTTTCGGTGTTTTTTACTGATGCCAATACGGGTTATGTGGTTGGTCAGTCCGGAACGATCTATAAAACCGTGAATGGAGGGATAACCTGGGATTCTTTATCGGGCGGGATAACAAGAAATTATTATTCGGTTTATTTTACAGACATGAGCACCGGTTTCGTGGCCGGAACCGATTTGAGTGTAAGTAAAGGTGTCATATTGAAAACCGTTAACGGGGGCCTATCCTGGATTGAGGTCTCAAACACAACGTCCTATGACCTGAGATCAATTTTCTTCCCAAATGCTGTTTACGGATATGCTGTCGGTCAAAATGGCACCATCTTAAAATCCACAGATGGCGGTAATACTTGGGGAATCATTCAGGGCGGTACCAATAAAGATCTTCAATCAGTGTATTTCATTGATCAGAATAAGGGATATGTCGTTGGTACATCAGGTACAATACTTAAAACCCTGGACGGAGGTTCATCCTGGAACGCTTTACCCAGCGGGACAGCAAAAAATTTACGATCAGTGTTTTTTATTGACGGGAATACCGGATACAGTGTCGGCGATGCCGGAATCATTATAAAAACCATCGATGGCGGTACTTCCTGGTCGCAGCTTTTAAGTGGTGCAGCAAGCATCCTGTTATCGGTACGTTTCATCAGTGACAGCGTAGGATACGTTGCAGGGAGTGATGGAACAATCCTTAAGACAACAAACGGCGGAGGATTCCCGGTTGGTTTAGGTAGTTCACAAACGCAATTGACTCCGTTCCAGATATATCCTAATCCATGTTCAGCGAAAGTTAAGGTTTCCTTCATGCTGGATAAGATGAATGATGTTTCAGTGAAGATCTATCGTTTGACCGGGGAGATTATCTCTTCAAAGGAAATGTTGAAAATGCCGGCCGGGATGTACGAACTGCCACTTGATCTGTCTGGATTTACACCAGGGGTTTATTTATGCAGTTTTCAGGTAAATGAGTTTGTCCAGATGAAAAAGATTGTTGTGATTCATTAACAAATATTTAGTCAATCGGATAATATGGCAACAATTTCAACAGACACTATCAAGCCAGCAGCCGATCATGAGGGGAAGGCTCATTATTAAAGGTTTTGATTACCATTAATTGCACGGTTAATGACGAAAAGAATCATTTTAATATTACCCATTCTGTTCTTTCTAAATTGTTCAGTTCAGGAGAAAAGAGCTGTTCAAACAGGTAAATATTCTTATATCAAATGGACACAACTTGAAGTGGCATGGTTAAGTGTTACAAAAGGCATTCATCATTTCTTTGTAGGTTCAGAATTAATTTTAAACCCTGATTCAACTTTTAATTATAAAACGTGTGGTAATCTAATGACTGGGTATTGGAAATGTAAGAATGATTCATTGCTGTTGCTTGCAAAGACAAACAGATGGAGATCTGATAGTTTAAATAAATACGGGTATCATGGGAAATGGCCCAAAGTACCGGCAAAACCCTTTGTCCTGGTGAATAAAGTGAAATATCTTGAACTTATTGAAACATTTGATAATGGAGAAAAAGGAATTCAAAGATTAAAATTTACCGTCCCCTGACATACCGTTAACCACGAAAACCAGTGTGTTATTATTTTACAAATGCTTACCTTTGACGCGGTTACGGTCCAAAGAGTGCCCCAACATTACCCGGGTATGCCTGATGCCATAACAACATTTAAAATTCAAAATCTCAAACGTTAAAAATACAAACATGCCCATCACTGAAGAATCGAGGAAATTAATTTTCAACAAGTTGAAAAAGAATTTGGAAAAACACACTCCACCTTTGGTGGTCAGCATTGATTCACCCGATATTTCGTATGAGATTATGGGCAACAAGCCGGTTCCATATGGATACGATAAAAAGATGGTGCCCGGCATGTTTTTCGCCCAGATAGCCCAACGAAAGGACAGTGTTACATTGCATTTCTTCCCCATCTATATGGATGTAAAAATGAAAGAGGTTGCCCCTTCGCTCATGAAATGTTTGAAGGGAAAAACATGTTTTCATTTTAATAAAGAAGAACAAATTAACGAAGCCGAATTAAGTTTGCTGCTGGAGAAGGGTATTGTTGCCTGGGAAAAACTGGGATATATGAAATAAATACCGGATTCCCGGGAATGGGATCTGTTGAGAATAATGAAAAATAAAGCAGGTCATTACAGGCCGTTGATCTGACAAAAGGCGACTTCCGGGATCAGAAATCAGGGGTTTGAATTGTCTCTGTTGATTTACCATAATTCCATGATAAAAGTGAAACTATGGAGTAATTGTTGACAATTTGTTACCCGTTATAATGAAAAAGAGGCTGTCTCAAAAGTCACGAGGCAGCCTCTTTTATTCGTACTGGAGGTCGAGTGCGAAGTCAAATATGCGCTCTATTGGAGCAAAATTTAACTTTTGAGTCAACCTCTTTTTGTAGCCCCGGCAGGACTATGTTTATGGCAACCCCTGGCTTCAATTTGCATCTACTGCGCTTAAAGACAATACGATAACCTTTCTTGTAAAGACAAATTCCGTCACCAAATGACAGGCAAAGTCAGCTTTGTTGTACCCATTGTTGTACCCATCGAAAGTATTTATAAATTTGTAATACCTTTATTTTATGGCATCTATAAAAGTAATATTACGAACCAGCAAGAAGAACGGTAAGGGGGAATGTCCTCTGTACCTTCGATTAATCAGGCATCGCAAAGCCAACTTTGTTTCCATCGGATTATACATTCAGGAATCTGACTGGGAACCGATTACATGTAAAGTTAAAAAATCGCATAGAAATTCTGGCAGATTAAATGCATTTATTGCACAGAAGGTTGCGGATGCAGAAGCTATTGTTATTGATAATCAAACAAAAGTAAATACTGTATCCTCAAAGAAGCTTAAAGAAAAAATTGTCGGGATTGAACCAGTTAATTTCTTTGATTACTCAAACAGATATGTTGACACTCTGTTGAACGGACATCAAATTGCAACATATAAACGGGCTAAGGCTGTAATTCAGAAGTTGAAGGATTATAATGAAAGTAAACCACTTTACCTTGGGGACATTACACATACTTATTTGCAAGATTTTGAGCAATATTGCATTACTGAATTTGAAAACCGACCAAACACAATTCATGGTAACCTTAGAATCATCAGGAAGATAATAAATGATGCCATAAGAGATGATAAAATGTCCCGTGATGATAACCCCTTCCTTAAACTGACATTGAAGACTGAGACCTCCAAACGAAATTATTTGTTGGAGGAAGAGGTAAAAGAAATGGAAAAACTTAATCTCTCTGCAACCCCAGGTTATCAACATACTAGAGATATGTTTGTATTCGCGTGTTATGCAGGAGGAGTCAGGATTTCTGACTTACTGGTACTTCAATGGAAGGATATAGTTGATGGCCGGCTGGTGATCCGTATGAAGAAGACAGGTGGTACACAGATGGTAAAACTACCTCAAAAAGCTCTGGACATTCTTGCAGGGTATCGTACTGATGAATCAAAACCTGACAACTTTGTATTTCCATACGTCACCTGTAAAGAAGACATAGATACACCAATGAAACTGCACAACTATGTTGGGAAAAAGACAGCCTTATGCAATAAAAATCTTAAGGAGATTGCTTCTAAGGTGGAAAATACGCACATATTGA
>SESG01020920.1_pt1 | contig 41616 bp, 55 predicted proteins | sample 3171421 | NCBI WGS metagenome assembly SESG01 (sample SAMN10866946, study PRJNA518727) | freshwater metagenome | biome: subpolar coniferous forest; feature: holomictic lake; material: water; isolation source: holomictic Lake 227, 6 m and 8 m depth | place: Canada: near Kenora, Ontario | collected...
CCTTGCGGTCACCAAAGGGAGCGACAGCCACGAAACCAAGAGGAGCAGGCTTGGCAGGATTAACAGTCACACCTTGAGCAGGGCGAGCCACAGGCTTTGCATAAGCGGCTGTCGGCTTAGAGCCAGACTTAGCCAGACGATTAGTCTCTGCATCGCAGTCTTCAGTAGCCACGCCTGCCACAGAAGCCAAAGCGTAGCGGCGAAGATAAGAATAGATAGACCCAGCGTCCTGACCAGACATTTCCTTGTCAGCAGGAATGAGAGCATCTGCTTCAACAGAGCCACCAGAGGAGTGGATGAGGATGGTACGAATTCCGACAGCACCCTCGTTTCCGATAGGGAACTGGAGGACTGCAAGTCCGTGCTTCTTAAAGACAGGCTTGAGGGTTTCAAGGTGCTTGGATAGGCTAGCATAGGAATTCTTATGGAAGGGATTAGTCGAGTCGGCTACGATGTCCTGCGTCTCAGAGAGAGCATTGACCAGAGCGATGTTGAGTTCAGTTTGCTGTTCAGGCGTATTGCGGTTCATAGATTTAGGATTAAAAAGGTCGTCAGAGTAGGACATAGGAGCAAAGGTATTACGAAAGGGGATGGGTGTCAACTTCTTTCTGCATAATAGTTCTAACAAAGTCAGAGCGAGTCATAGCGATATTTTTTGCAATCTTTGTGATTGACTTGAGAAGTTTATTAGGCAGGCGAACTGTGAGCATATTTTCTGAGGTTCGTGAAGAGAGTTTGGTTTTGGTTTTCATCGGGAAAGGATATAGTTGGCTCGCTTGAGGATGCAGGCACGAGCGTCATCTAGTTTAAAAGAATTGTATACGAACTCAGCCTTAGCCGCACCACCGAACCCCATATTGTACGCCATATATAGTTGGATGTCAGTGGGCTTGATGCCACGCCTCTGGAATCGGTAGTAAAGCAGGAGGAAGTAAGCCTTAGCGACCTCACGAGAGATGACAGGGTCTTTGGCTCGTGTCTTCCATTGGTCACCAATGTTACCAATCAGCCAAGAGTAGTTGTCAAGGAAAGCACCTCGGTCATTGTACTCCATCCACTTGCAGGCATCAATCCAAGCCTCTTGATGCAACTGGTAAGCCCCCAGAGCCTTTCCCTTGTCCCCTACGGCATTGGGATTGAAGTTAGACTCAATCATAGCGACTGAGTCCAAGAACTTTTCTGAGATGATAGACTCGTGCTTGGCGTGTCCAAAAGAACAGAGAGCCAGAAGGGAGAACAGGTGCTTCATAGAGTCGGATGAAATGGGAATGGTAATACGATGCAAGCGGAAAAGTGAAATAGTTAAACTTTCTTTTCAGCCATTCCAGCCATCATATAATAATCCTTGAGCCTGCGGATAAGAGCCTTGCCAGTTTCCACATCACGGCTGTCGAATCGCTCCAGCAGGGTAGTGCCGTTATAATTCGTGGAGATAATTGTAGGACGCTTGGCGGTAGAACGCTCGTCAATGATAGCGAACAGGTCTGAAGCCATACGCTGGGTCAGACGCTCCTTGCCAAAGTCATCAATGATTAGGAACGGCAGTTCAATCAGCCCCTCCAGCATCCGTGCGTGTTGGCGGTCATCAAAGCCCTTCTCAATCATACCCTCAATCTTACGCATAGTAAGGAACTGGTAAGCCAACTGGCGGTCACGCTTAGCCGACTCGACCCATTGCTTGCGGATGATTTCCCAGATGGCTCGTGTCTTGCCAATCCCAGTCGTGCCGTGGAGCAACAGACCACTCTTGTCACCCTCTGGCTTCCACTCTACAGCCTTTTGAATGCTTGGGTGAAGCCTTGATACCTCCGTGTCCCTGAAGAGGGCAGGCATCGCAGGGGGGACAGTAGAGTCTGTCAGCCCCTCAGCCGTCACACGCTCTTGGTCGAGGTGGTCACGGCAACGATGGTAACGGACAAGGGAGTGGTCATCCTTAGCGAACAACGCACCACGCTTACCACAATGACAGGCAATATCTTGGGACATAAAGTTATCGCTTAAGTTCTTTTTCGTAAACTTCCCAGCCGTTGCCTGTGTAAGCACGGATGCAACAGTTCACGCTGTTTTCGCTCCAAGTTGCGAGGATGTGGTAGTCCTCGTTCTCGATTGAGATATGTCCATCGCTACCAGCGACAACATCCTCAAGAAGGTTGACAAACTTATTGTCAGCCCAAGCGTCAAATCCTAGTCGGTTCATATTTGCGTCCATAGGATTAGAATGCGGAGTGGTCTTCAGATGTCAATGCCTTTGATGTCTTAGCACCAAACTTTTTGTTAGGCTCAAAGAGACCCTGCCAGCCTTGCTTGATGGACTGCTCGATAGCCTCGGTGGACTTCTGTTCACCCCAGAGAACGAATTCCTTGAACTGAGCCTGTACGCTGGAGTCGGTAAGTTTCTTTTTCATTTCCTTGCGATAGACTACCCAAGACTTCCAAGAAGCAATAAAAGCCTCAGAACCAAAGGGCAAACGAACAATCCACATCTGCTGTTGGACTGTATCTTTATCTCCTTTATTATCTTCTTTGTTATATGTAGGCAATTTCTTGCCGCCCCCCTCGGCAATTTCTTGCCGCCCCCTAGGTAATTTATTGCCACCCTTGGTCAGAGCCTTGACCACAGCCGCCCTCTCAATGGTGCGGATGATTCTGCGACCAGCCTCCTCGTTGCGAGTGATGAGACCTGCCGCCTCAAGGTCAGCAAGGAGGTTGCGTACCTGACGCTCCTCCAGACCAAGGTGCTTGGACAGGTAGGCGTTAGAGGCAAAGCACCCTGCGTCATTGTCAAGACTCTCCAGCACACCATACACCACCTTAGCGGTGATGCTGATGGTGGGAGTCTGAAAGATGGCGGCAGGAATCCACACGCCTGTGAACTTAGGCTCGCTCACAGGTTCACCTCAACAGAGGAGTCAGAGTAAGCAGGGTACTTACCAGAGGACTGACAGAGAGCGAACTCGTGGATGGAGTTCTCCCAGAGTTGGAAGGTCTTATCACGGCTGTGCTTGGACAGGGTATACACCCCCACGGCAAAAGGAGCGACCTTTTCTACCAGAATAAAATAGAAGTTGTTACAGACCTTGCCGTTCGCATCAAGCAACCAGCGGTACTGGACTTCCTGAATGTCGTAGCGTCTGTCCCAGATAGCCTTCCTAGCACCAGCAGGCGAGGCATCCTCAGCACTCTTGTAGTCAAGAGCAAAGCCATCGGTAGCAGAGTAGCCGTCAATCATTCCCTTCAGGCGAACCTCACCACCAGCAGGGCGAGCCGTGCCGAACACAGCGACCTCCTTATGCGTCAGAGCCTTGTGCAGGCTGGAGGCAAGGGGGTGAGCCATCACGCTAGCCTTCATAGCCTGAATGGTGGCGTACTCGTCAGCGTCAATGATAGCCTTGCCAGCGTTCTCGATAGCAAACTCTTCATTGTACGCACGACCTTCTTTAGTGCGACCATCCATCTTGAGTTTCACAGAGAAGAACTTCATCGGGTCATCCTGAAGCATCAGGGCGTGAAAAGCCGTGCCAAGAATCATAGCCTTGGTCGGCTCTTTCTTAACCTCCGTGCTGGCGAGGTAGTGAGCAGGACTGACGAGAAACTCCTTGAGGGAGGACTGAGCCAGACCAGTTGCGTTGCGGTAGTCAGCGTCAGCAATCCCAGCGAGGAACGCTGGGTCTGAGCCGTTGGAGGATGTAGTAGTCATCAAAGGGGAGTAAACCCCTGTAACACATCCTGTCAACTCTTGTTTCGTCTTTCTCGTGCTTTTTTATTCCGTCTCAATCTCTTCTCATCTGCGGTCTTATGGGTAGGATGAATCTCCATTCTTGCGGCTTCCTCAAAGCAATTCCAATAAGCAAGAACACTTGTAATGAACTTAGCCTTAGTACCTTGTCGCTTGGCTCTGCGGGCTAAGTTGTTTATCTTTCCTTCAATGCCATTGCAGTTTTGGCACAGTACTCCACGGATAAGCCCTGTCTCGTGGTCGTGGTCAAGGCAAGCAGTCACGCACCTGAGGTCTATCTTGCACAGCCAGCAGAAGCCATTCTGGGACAGGGCAATCTTATCACGCAGGGCAGGGATTTCTTTAATTTTTAGCCTCATTTATTTACTAATTTTAGTGCTTGCAATGATTTGTCAAGACGGATAGAGCATATAAATGGAATATGAGTCTTCTAAGGAACGCCTTAGCACTAACCCTACTGAAAAAACTAGTGGCAAGAATATGGACAAAGTAAAGAAAGCCAAAGTAATAGAATTGCTAAAGGACGGAACGGGAACTAATGCTGTGGTCGCTGAAACAGGTGCTACTAAACACGCTGTAATAGCCATTCGGAAAAGCATTGAAGATGGACAGGGGCTACAATTGGCTAGTTGGAAAAAGGAAACTGCCTTTACTTTGTCTCAGGTTGTGTCTAGGGGGTCTAGCAGGCTTCTTGAGGAGATTGAGAACATTCCCGCAGGGCAGTTAGCGTTGACGCTGGCTATCCTTACCGACAAGGTTCTAGCCCTTCAGGATGCTCCAACTGTTATCGTGGAGCATAGGCTCAAGGTCAGCCACGAGGACATCAACGCTATGATACGAGGGGACATCATAGACATCAAGCCCTTAGAACAAAAAGACTTGACACAGTAACACGGCTGTAAATACTGCCTGTCCGTATGAACACCTACAGATTCAGAAATCTGAACATCAGGCACGAGGGATTAGATTTCCTCACCAACGGCTTGGCTTATTATAAAGTCGAGGACTATGAAGAAGACGGCAAGCAGGCGGCATTTGAAACCGCTGAACTCTATGATGCCCTTGGCAAGGACGGCTACATTATTTCTGAGGAGGTGAAGGGTTACCTCGCTGAGACTGTATGCAAGACGCTCAACGAGGACAATCACCTGACTCGTATTCTCGGTAGCAAAATCTAATTACTTTTCTTTTAAAAGACGCTTGACGCAGAACCGAATCGTATTACATTACCAGTCCTATGCCTCGCAAACTACCAGAACATTCCTACCCTATCGAAAACCTTGAAATCGAGGTCAACGGCAGGGAACTCATCGTCAACGGCTACGCCAAGTATGTGCTAGAAGACCAGTCTTCTGGTGAACAGGGCGATGCATCTTCTCTTTTCGCCTGCTTCACTCGCCTGAAGATTACCGACTGGACTACCATTGTGGCTTCCGACAAGGACGCTCAGGGATTGACCAAGGATGACCTGAAGGCTCTGGAGGACTCTATCCTCGATAACTTGAACGAGAATTTTGAACTCTGCGAATACCTCGCTACTGAAGACGGAGAAGGTTTCTGAAAATAGTTCTTGCTTCTCACCTCAATAGTAATACATTACTTTTCTCACCCACACGCATATGAAAATCGAAAAATACTTCGTTGTGTCTTCTTATGTCTCTTACGAGGCAAAGACCAGCGTCACCATCAGCCCTGTCTTTGACACGGCTATCGAGACCCTCCTCTGGTTCAAGAAGACCAAGGCTGATGCCTCGCCTTTCTCCAGTGAGAAGTCCTACTCGTTCTACGAGGTCTGCAACTGGTCTAACATTGACTCGACCAAATTGTTCACTAAGTCTGAGTTCGATATGGAGATGCTCGCTAAGAAAGAAACGGCTGACCTGTTCGCCCCTGTTGAAGTCAAGCCCATCGTCTAAGACTATGGAAGCACACAAGGTCACCCTGTTTGACAAGTCCATCCTCTACACGGCTAAGTCCGTGTTCAGGGTGGAGGAGTCTCGCAACGCCAAGGCTACCTACGAGGGGGCTTTTGCTTCTAATGACCCAGTCAAGGCTATACGCTGGTACAACAACACCACCAAGGACGCTGGCTCTGGCTGGCGGGTACGGCTGGTCAAGGATGGAGACGAGTTCATCATCATCACAAAGAAAACCTTTTAATTTCACAGGGGGTAACCCCTGCGTTGCGTGGCAAGTGAAGAAGCCGTGGTAGGCTTCTTGGGGGGAAGAGATTAAGAACCTCTTCCTCTTTTTTGTGCCAGAATAATGTTGACAGGTTACATATAACTGGATTCTATAGCCGAACAATAGGGAAGGTCTTCAGGCGGCTCGTAGGATTGATTCTGAGACCTCTTGATTCCAGCCCTAGTCCTTGGTCACCCCCTGAATCAAAGAGCCTCCTAGGGCATCCTCAGGTCATCCAGACGGCACTCAGCCTAGGCATCTAGGCACAAAGAAGGGCAAGCCCCGTAGAGCCTGCCCTGTTTGTTACTTTTACTTATTGCCAAGAATGTATCCTGCCAAAGCGATGTCCATCCTGACCTTGCCTCCATTGTGTTCCTGAATCGCCTGAAGGAGTTTCTTTTCGAGGTGGCGTTCAAGTGCCTCAAGGAAATCCTTGCTCACCTGTTTGCCGTGGCTCTTACAGAACTTCTTAACATTAGCCGTTTTGATGTAGTATTGCTTCATATGCGTGGTGGAAAGTTAGAGTACCTGTCAGCCCCCAAAGGTCAACATATTCTGCCGTGCCTACGGACAGACAAACAAACCTTGAGCATCGTTGCCTACGCTCAGACTGACAGGTACAAATGTAAAGGAACAGAAAGGGAATTCTACTTTATATACAAAAAGGGGTTAGTAACTTCCCCCTGCATCTTAGACGAACTTGCTCCTACGCCACGCCAGATAGGTCTTGAGGTCACGAGAGCATTGTCCTGACTTGTACTGCTCGTGGTCTGGGATAGGGTCACTCCAAGAGGGCCTGCGGGTGTTGTCGTAATGGTGGTGGATAGACCAGAGGACAATGCCCTCATAGTCGTGTTGCTCCACCCCATCCGTTCGACCACCGCAGTTCCACTTAGGGTTGTGACCTGCGTGAATCCACGCTGAGACCTCATTAGCCTTTTCTTCTGAGTCGTAGTAAGCCGTTCCCCAGTTGCCGCCTCCTAGGTGAGCGACCGCCTTATGAGGGCAGTCGGGGTTCTTAGGGATTGCTTTGGCTGGTTTAGGCGAGGTCTTCTTAGGCATTGCGTTTTGGTTTGTATATTCCCGCCCTCAGGATTGAGGGTTTAGGAAAGTAGAATGAGAAGGAACAGAAAGTAGTGTGCCTTGATAACTCGTACCGGTCAAACACCTTTATGAAGAAAGAAGGGGTTAGTTACTTCCCCCTGTTTCCTTACTCGTTAAGACCAGCCTGTGCGGCCTCTGATTCTTCCATTGCGTCCTTCAGGCAGAGTCGTGCCTTTTCCATTTCTTCCCCCTCGCTCTTGAATGAGTATTCAAAAGACAGGGAGGGATTGGTCATTTGGAAGATGACACTATGCTGAGCGTCTCGAAACCTCCGTACTGCGTTTCTGAGATTGCCGAGTGCGTTGAAGGCTCGTTCTACTTTTGCGTGTGCGATGACCATATGCGTGTGGTGTTTGTTAGGTATCAGCCTCCTGCGAGATTGCAGGTTCAGCCGAGAGTTTTCAAAGAGCGAGTAGGTGAACTTCCCCCTACTCCATTAAGATAAGGGGTCTGGGGTCAGATGCAAGCCTATTGATACGAAAGTTGAAAATAGTTTAGAGGGCTGGTTTAGCCCCCTAACCACCCCTGCCAGCACCCCCTAAAACCCTCTAGGATGCCCTACAAAGCCCTTGCAAGGTCACCCTAGTGACTACCCTCACCAGCCACCATACCCCCCTTAGAACGCATTTGTGAAGGGCATTGATAATACCCAATGTTTACAGGGGTTTCCTGCGTGTCACGAGGCGTGTCAAGGGATACTTCAAATCAAGCACTAAATAGCCTTGGCAGACAGTCATAAGGAATCCTAATGGGGGCATTAGCCGTCCTAATGCAGGTTCGATTCTAAGGGGGGTATGTATCAGCCCTTACCACGCTATGGACTACCCCTCGTAAACGCCTCCTAGGGCATTTGTGCAAGGCACTTGATACACTTCTGTAAGTGCTTGAATAGCAAACAGTAGAGGTGCGTTGTCAAGGGGTTAGCCGTGAGTGTAAAAGATTTGTAAATACAAGGACTATTTACACCTGCACAAGATTGTAACATTTGACACATAACTGTAACAATTATGTTCTCGACTCTGCCAAAGGACTATACACAGTCCTGATTGTACCCACTACACCACCAAAATGAAAACCATCGAAATCAGCGGCTATGACCGCCTCCAACTCCTCAGCCTCAGCCACGCCTTGCATATGGCTGACAAGCACAAGGTGTACTGCTACTGCCACCCCACTATGATTCGCCACCTGACTAAGGTCTGGCTCTCCAAGGCTGGAGTCGAGGTCAAGGGAACTGAACGCTGGTCTAGCCTGAACAAGAAGTTCCTCTCGGTTTACGCCTTGGTAATCGCTGGTGAAAAGGGTGTTGACAATAAGGAAGCCCTCTGATTCATTACCTAAACACCACCACGCATATGACCACCACCCCTGCCAAAGTTACTGTCGCTGATATCCTCGCTGACAAGTTCATCCTCGCCCTAGAAAACGGCACTATCCCTTGGCAGAAGCCTTGGAAGTCCGTGAGCGTCCAGAACGCTATTAGCCGCAAGGCTTACAGCGGAGTCAACGCCTTCATCCTAGGCTTTTTCGGTAGCGATAACTACTACCTCACCTTCAACCAGATTAAGGCTCTGGGAGGCACTCTGGAGAAGGGTACTAAGTCTATGCCTGTCCAGTTCTTCTCCAAGATTGATGCCGCCAAGTCTAAGGACAAGAAGGAGTTCCTCCTCCGCAGGTACTACAATGTCTTCCCTATGAACAAGGTCACGCTCGCTGATGGCAAGGTCTTCAAGCGTATGGACAAGGTCATCTCCTTCACCCCTGTGGCTGAGGCTGAGCGTCTCGCTAACCTCTCGACCTGCCCTGTGACGCACGGAGGCTCTGGTGCTTACTTCAAGCCCTCCTCGCACCAGATTGGTATGCCCTCTAAGGACTCCTTCAAGTCCGTGGCTCACTACTACGCTACCCTCTTCCACGAGATTGGTCACTCCCTCAAGGCTAAGGGTACGCACTCGGTTGGCTTTGGCTCTGAGCCTTACGCTAAGGAGGAACTGGTCGCTGAACTGTTCTCCAGCCTCTGCCTCGCTGAGTGCGGACTGGAAGCCCCTGAGGTCACGACCAACACAGCCGCCTACCTCCAGAACTGGCTGACCGCCCTCAAGGGTGACAAGACCCTCATCCTCTCAGCCGCCTCTGAAGCCTTCAAACGCTTCACGGCTCTGACCAAGGTCGAGGAGCAGGCTGAGGTCAGCGAGGAGGTCGAGGCGTAAGCCTCAGCCCCTAGGCTGGTGACTAGCCCCCTAACAGGGGCTTTTTGCCGTCTAGAAGGCTCTAGGATGCCCTCAGAGGGTGGCTTCTAGTCGGCTGAGGGTAGACCCTAGCAAGACCTGATACCCCCCTTAAAGGGCATTTACAGGTGGCACTCGTTCCACCCAATGTTTACAGGGGTTTGCTACGCCTCGCTGGTGAGTGTAAAACGATTGTAAATACAAGGACAATCTTCAGCCTGACCTCAGAAAGTTATTCACAGCCAGATGGTGAACAGGTGAGCAGGTGAACAGGTGTTCACTAGTTTCGTAGGATGCCCTAGGAGGGTGGCTTGTATTGACCCTTACCCTGCTATGCATAGACCCTTGCAAGAGCCTCTGAGGGCATTTGTGGAGGCACAGCGGTTCTACCCAATGAAATCAAGGGTTTGCTGAGGGTCGCAGGTCGAGTGTAAAACATTTGTAAAATCAAGAACTAAATCACCTGACCCCCTTATATATTTCCTAACATAACTATATACAGAACCGAGAAACTGTGTTATAATATAGATTTGTTGTTTTTTACCGATTTTTTGAGATTTTTTACAACTTTTTGACAAAGAATTATCTCGACCTAATCACATATCTATACACGCTTCTAGGTCTACCAACCACGCATATGAATACCGAAGAACTCGACACGCTCGCCAACGACCTCGAAAAACTCTATCGCATCTCTAAGGAGATACGCTCGCTCACCAAGAGCATCAAGGCTGGCCGTAAGGCTGGCAATGAAGATGACCCCAAGGCTCTCAACCTCCTCGCCAACTGGGTTGCCTGCCTTGCCTCGCATTCTATGGGGTTTGCTCAGGTTGGAGATGACGAGCAGTCAGAACAGGTGAAGCACCTCACATTTCACCTCGCTGGGGTTGAGCAGGGGACTGAATTAAACCCCCTCCGACTCTCAGGAGTTCGCAGGATTTAAGCCTCCAACCTGCGACACACAATTGTAACAATCGTAACGCAGAAAGTGACGCTATGGGCTTGACCTAATCCTATATATGCACACTCTCCTAATCGTACCCACTACACCACCAATGAACACCACGACCTCCAAAACCGAACTCACTCGCATCTTCAATGTTGCCGCCACGATGCAAACCGCCTCAGGCTATGTCACCGCACGAGCCAAGGGCATCACAGTCAGGGTCGTGATGGGTCTGCCCTTTGACAACGAGGGCGGTCAAATCCGTGGTGCTTGGGAAATCTGGTCTACCGAGGATGGCGGCAACAGCGTCTACGGAGAGGGCATCCTGAAGGCTGACAGCGACCTCAAGGTCTTCGACTACGATGGATGCTACGACCTGCCCAAGGAGGTCAATCAGGTGCTGACCGAGATGGGATACGATAGCACGGAACTCTGAACACCTGTTCACTAGTCAGTCAATCAGCCCTCAGTTAGAGGGCTTTTTTGTGCCTGTTTCCGACACGCTAGGATGCCCTCAGAGGCCCTAGCGACACCTAGCCAATACCCTGACCTACCCGACCACAAGCCCACCTCCTAGAGCCACCATAACCACGGCTAATCCACCCCAGTAGCAATCCTACTGACCTCTTTCGGCAATCGAATCCCCTTGTTTCTCAATACTGTCTCAATCTCCTTTAACAACTCTTTTACATATGTGAATCCGTTTTCACATCCAGTCCCTCACTCTATAATAAACCTTCAGCCTATTCTAGTAGAAGCCTTGCAGAATATTATAGAAGCAGTCTAGTAGAAGGGGGCGGGGGGGGTCGCTGTCGCTCACCCCAGCGGAAAACCTGACGGGTTCAGTCACATACTTTTTTTATTACAATAAGCCTTGGCTAGTGCAAAGCACAATGAAGCGAGCGACACGCAGTATCTGAATTGATACGAGTTCAGCGAGCGTACGAGGGGTTATAGGGGAGGTTAAAAGGGCTTGTGTCAAGGAGTAAATGTGTGTATATGAAATAAAAGCCGATTCTGCTTGACGCATCGGTTTGAAATCCCCCTATGTACCCCCTGTTGTTCACCCCCTCAGTCCCCCAATTCTGGGGGAAGGGATTTAAAGTTTCTTATTGACTCTTGGTTATTCTCTAGGAATATAAGCCTGTTCATTGAATAAACAAGCGAGTCTCAACGAGCGAAGTCTTTTGCCTTGTTAGCACATCGGTAGTGCAGTTGATTTGTAATCATCAGAGATTGGTTCGATTCCAATACGAGGCTTTCTATAATGGGGTCTAATTAACCCAAGTCCAGTGAGGATGATTTTCCTGCTGTAGTAAGTGGGAAACCATAGAACCCCGAAAGGGTAAATGAATCCGAAGGGGCGAACTAATTTGGGTGCTGTAGGTAACTACAGGATGTGTTAAGTGTTAATACAGGTCATAATGGCATCATAGCGTAAACTGATTAACCGATACCATCGGTGGGGCTAGAATCCCACCCACCCCCTACTTTTGATGGCTGGCTGTAAGTCCAGTAGAGCGTTCACAAAGGACGATAACCGCTGAAGGGAGGAAGACCCTTAGCCATCTCTTTACGACCCTTAGTTCAACGGATAGAACACCCGCCTTCTAAGCGGGTCATCCAAGTTCGATTCTTGGAGGGTCGACTTTCAGAGGGGTGGCAGAGTGGTCTATTGCACTAGTCTTGAAAACTAGCAGGTGTAAAAGCCTCGTGGGTTCAAATCCGACCCCCTCTATTTTATCACGATGGTGTAATGGTAGCACAGGAGATTTTGATTCTCCTTGTCGGGGTTCAAGTCCCTGTCGTGGTTCTTTACACAGCAGTAACTCAATTGGCAGAGTGTCAGTTTTCCAAACTGGATGTTGCGGGTTCGACCCCCGCTTGCTGTATTCTTTACAGGGGGTATAACTCAGCGGTTAGAGTGGAGTCTTTATAAGGCTTAAGTCGGTGGGTTCGACTCCCCCTACCCCTACATTTACGATTTGTAGAGAAACGGCTTGACAGCAACCATTATAAGACCTCCTAATCTATTTATGAAGGAAAAGGAACTCTGCATAGCCCTAGGCATCTCTCGTGACCTAATCAAAGGTATGCGTACTAAGTACTCTGAAGGCAAGGACTGGGAAAAGATTCCTTCTCTTAAGCCAGAAAATCTCTGGCAGATTCGCTGGACGGCTGAAGGCATTGCTCTTCTCCGTGCAGACCTAGGACTTAAGCCATACGAAGAGATAGCATCTCCAAAGATTGTATCTGGCTCCGTTCAATGCAAGCACAAGAACAGCCGAGTCATTGGCGTACTCATTGATGGCAAGGCTCACACAGTACTATGCCGTGATTCCTCTAAGTTTGGTATCGGAATGCCTGTCGATGTACGATGGGATGGAGCACGATGGGTTGTCGTGCGACACCCGAGGTTCAACGGGAAGTACTAAACTAAAAATTTTTTAAACTCAAAAAACTATGAAGAAAGAAAACAAGATGGAAAAAGAAGGAATGGAATCCAAGATGGAAAAGATGAAGGAAATGAAGTCTGGAACTCCTGAGTGGAAGGGTAAGTCTTCCCCTAAAGGCAAAGGTAAGGGCAAGATGAATTACAAGGGGAAGATGTGCTAATGCAATGGAAGACCCTAATGACATCGAAGAAGATGAAGACGATGACATTCCCTTCCAAGAACTAATATGGCTTTCAGCCCTACTCCTCACCCTATTCTTATCTCTCCGACTACGGAGGATATCAAAAGAATTGCCGAGAAGTATGGTGCTGATAAAGTTGCTGAACTTTTAACTCTCCGTGAGGATAAAATCCTAGCGGAAAAGTTAGACCCCTACCGCCACGGGTTTGACCTTCCTCATTGGAAGGAGGCAGACGAAATGCTCAAGGAGAACTCCGAGGTTCTTATCCTAGGGGGCAATCGTGCATCTAAGACTGAGTGGGCGGCTAAGCGTGTAGTTCAGACGCTTATTAATGTTAAAGATGCTCGTGTGTGGTGTCTGCACACTACGAATCAGTCTAGTATCCAGATGCAACAGAATGTCATCTTTAAGTACCTTCCGTCTGAGTTTAAGGAACTCCGAAAGAACAAAGTGCAGAATGTGCAGTACACTCAGAAGAACGGCTTTTCTGATAATACTTTTATTCTTCCCAATAAGAGCCAATGCTTCTTTATGAACTACGCTCAGAAGCGTGATGTCATTGAGGGTGGTGAAGTTGACTTCATCTGGTGCGATGAACTAGTGCCTCTGGACTGGATTGAGACGCTACGCTATCGTGCGGTTACTCGTATGGGTAAATTAGTCGTTACCTTTACGCCTATCTCTGGATACAGTTCAGTTGTAAAAGAATATGTCAGCGGTGCTAACATAATTGAGACAAAGCCATCTCCATTGTTACCAGATACTATCAATGTTTCTGGTTGTCCTAGGGGTCATATGCCATTTAAGGCTAAATCCTTTAGCAGACCATCTGGAGTTATGTGGTTTCACAGCCAACTTAACCCTTATAACCCTTTTGAGCAGTTAAAAAAGACCCTTACTGGAAAAAAGCCTTACGAAATTAAGATTCGTGCTTACGGATGGGCTGATAATATCAGCGGTTCTCAATTTCCACGATTTATGCCTGACTTAAATGTTGTAAAGGCTGAATCTATACCTAAAGAAGGTACGAACTATATGGTCTGTGACCCTGCTGGGGCTAGAAACTGGTTTATGTTATGGATGAGAGTGACTGACGATGGCAGTATGTACATCTATCGTGAGTTCCCAGACCTTTCTGATGGTGAATGGGCGTTACCCTCTGGTGACCCTGACGGAAAGGCAGGAACAGCCCAAAGAAACGGAGCAGGACGCACCCTAGCCGAGTACAAGGACTTAATTCGTAACCTTGAGGGCAAGGAAGTGATGTGGGAACGCTATATTGACCCTCGTGCTGGCGGAACTAGGGCTGTTACTGACGATGGAGGCATTACTCTTATTGAAATGCTTGATGATGGTGAAAATCCTATGCACTTCCAGCCTGCCGCTGGTATTCGCATTGAACAAGGCGTTGCTATGATTAACGATGGATTTGCTTATGATATGAATGAGCCTCTCAGTAGCCTCAATAAGCCTAAACTTTATATCAGCGAAGATTGTGGAAACCTTATATACTGTCTAAAAGAATGGACAGGTACAGGTGGAGACAAAGGTGCAACCAAAGACCCAATCGACTGCCTTAGATATCTTATGATTATGAATCCAGAATTTCAAGGAAATGATTCAATGAAGTCGTGGGGAGGCGGTGCGTACTAATGGAAATCTTCTACCCATATCTCTTGTCTCGTCAAAAAGCGATGTCCTTTGCTGGAATTGGACGGAAAAGACTTGAAACTCTTTCTAATAAACGCCAAGTACGGACTTTCACCACCAAAGGTGGTCACAAGCGGTACTTTCGTGATGACCTTCAAAAACTTAAATGAATAATTACAAGAATTGGCAAGACCAACTCGTCTATGCTACGGAAAACCCTGATATTGGATTTCTGTATAAGGAATACCAGCGTTCTGCCAGAAATGGTGCGAATACATCAAACATCACCTTTAATGACGATATCCGTCTTTCTCGCTGGGAAGGGCAGACCAAGGATGGCAAGAAACATAGCGATGCAATGCGTAATGGCGTTCCTGCTTTTCCGTTTGAAGGGGCTTCAGATGTTCGTTCTCGTCTTGTTGACCGCACCATTAACGAACTGGTCGCTATGTGCGTCACTACCTTTGACAGATGCCAAGTAAAGATTAAAGGCACTGAGTTCAGCGATTCTGAAATTGCTTCTACTGCTAATATCCTTATGTCTTGGCTTCTTGAGTCTAGACTCCGTGCTGACCTGCGAAAGGAAGCCGAACTACTTGCTCAATTCACCCACCAATACGGCTGGTCTGCTCTTAATGTCATCTGGGAACAGGAAACTGGCACTAGATTCCAGACCATTCGTCTTGATGAACTTGAACAGGTTGTTGCACAGGCTGTACAGGCTAACCCTAATACCAGCATCAAAGACCTACCAGATGCTATTAAAGACCCAAAGAAGCAACAGTATGCTACAGACCTAATCTGTATGTATATGAAAGACCTTGACCCAAAGATGGTGTACAAGGCTATCAAGGAACTAAGAGAAGATGGAATGACACGCATTCCAGAAGTGTTTATCTCCAAAAACCAACCTTTGCTTGTTGCCCTTAAGCCGTATGATGAAATCTCGTTTCCCCCAGAGACTATTGACATCCAAAAGGCTCGTGTTGTGTTCCGTAGAGTCTATGTTAGTGAAGTTGAACTGCGTTCTATGGCGGCTCAAGATAACTGGGATGAAACATTTGTTGAAGAAGTTATGCGTTCTAAAGGTATGCAATCTTCTTTCAATGACCCTAACCTTGTTCCTACTGCGGCTTTAATTAATTATCAAGTCAGCCGTAATGATAACCTCGTTGAAATTATCTATGCGTACAGCAAGGCTCTCGATAAGGATGGCAATCAAGGTGTGTATCAAACTATTTTTGCTCCTAATTATGGTTCTAGCAAGTTCGCTAAACACGGACTGCTTGGTTATGCTCACAACAAATATCCTTTCGTAATTTATCGCAGAGAGGCTCTCCGCAGGTCTGTTGTTGATAGCCGTGGTGTTCCTGAGATTGCTCAGACTGACCAAGAAGAAGTAAAGACTCAGCACGACTCTTTGCGTGACAGAACTGCGTTTAGCACGATGCCTCCTATTCTTGTTAAGAAGCGTCTTGGTGGTATCAATAAAATTGCCCCCGGAATTCATCTTCCTGTTACATCAATGGATGACTATAAGTTTATGCCTGCTCCTTCTGGAGATGCTAATATGGCATTTGCTCTTATCGACAGGGTTGAACTCAACCACGCCGCTTACTTTGGTCTTCCTCACGCTCAGATTCCACCTCAGCGTACGCAGACAACACAGCAGTTTCTTATCAATAACTGGCTTGATGTGTGGAGCGAAGCGTTCTCTATGACATTCTCTCTGATGCTACAGTTTATGGACTCTGCTGAAGTTGAGACTATCACAGGTACTACGCTTCCTCAGAATATGTCAAACATCTCTAATATGTACGATTTCCAAGTGAAGTACGATGTAAGAGAACTCGACACAAACTTTGTCATCGAAAAACTCAAGGCTATCAGCCAATTCGTCCTCCCCCTCGATTCTGCTGGTGTTATCGACAAAAACAAGTTGGTCAAAGCGGCTATTGAGGCTATCGACCCTGATAAGGCTAAAGAACTTATCATCAATACGGCTACTGCTTCTCAAATGCTCTACAAGGAAGTCCAAAGCGATGTGGGTCTTATGATGCTTGGTAACGAGGCAAACTATGTCGAGAATGACCCTGCCGCCCAATCCAAGTTGCAGTATATGCAGGATATTATCAGCAAAAATCCAAAGGCTCAGCAGATGATGCAACAAGACCAACACTTCCGTGCGTTGATGGATAACTCCATCAAGAACCTTCAAATGTCTGTCAGCCAACAGCAGAACAAGCAGATTGGTCGCACAGGCGTTACTCCTGTCGGTCAGCAGGCTGGACAGCAGATGCAGGGTCAAATTAAGCAGGCTGAAGACCAGCAGGCTCAACAACCTCAGCAACCTCAACAGTAATGCAATACCCTGCTCAAATCCTAGTTGGACTCTCCTGCGAGCCAAGTAATGACCTCTGGAAGGCCGTTCATATGCTTCTAGACGCTTCTATTGAGTCCGAGGTAGCCTCCGCTATCTCTAAAGATAATAAAGGAGAAGACAGGGCTTGGTATGCTGGTAGGGCTGAGGCTCTAATGGCATTTAAGTCTATTCTTGTACAAACACGCAATGAAATACTTGAAGACCAAGGAAGGCCGTTAGATTCGTCAGAAATTGGTATCTAATGCTTATAGTACTTGCTTAGTATAATTTTAAGCCGTAATTGGCTACTAGTTCTGGAACTATTACAACATCCTGCCTATAAACGGACTTTAGACCTTATCTAATGAATACAGAAAATCAAGCCGACCTTAGCACGGCTCAAAACAACGCTACGAAAAACGAAAGCACTCCGCAGGCTTTTGATATCAGTAAACTCGCTAGTATTGTTAGCGAATCCTTCCTAGGCGGTAAGGAACAAGAAGAGCCGTCAGTCTCAGAGGAGAATACTGACACGGAGGGTCAAGCGACCTCCGAAGAAGATAGTACTGTTCATTCACAAGAAACCGATAGAGAAGCCAATCAAGACAAGTCAGAAGACTCCGAGGAAACCGAAGAAACCAAGTCTGAAGATGATGAACTTGATAGGGGCTTGCCCAAAGGGGTAAAGAAACGCATCGACAAACTCTCTACAAAGCGTAGAGAAGCCGAGGCAGAAGTGGTGAGATTGAAGTCAGAAGTGGAAAGACTGTCGCAAGAGGCTACCAAGCCAGCACAGAGTCCTACTTCAGATAATCCTTACGCCAACCTGTCCACACTTGAAGAAGTCAACCGAGAGGCTGACCAAGCCAAGCAAATTCGGAGATGGTGCGAAATGAATCCTGATGGTGCAGTTGTTACGGGAAATGATGGAAGAGAAGTTGAGTATTCAGCAGAAGAAGTTCGTAAAATCAAAGTCAAGGCTCTTGATGCGATGGAAGAACACCTACCTGCTCGTGCTAAGTACCTACAGAACTATAACCAGTTCGAGCAGGTAACTAACAAAGAATACCCTTGGTGGAAGGATAAGTCTGCTAGAGAAAGACAAATGGCAGAGGTATTCCTTAAGAACTTCCCAGAAATCCAGAAATTCCCTGACTATAAGATGGTCATTGGTGATTATATTGCGGGAATCAAAACCCGTGAATCCAAAGGAAAACCCTCTGGAACTAATATCCAACGAGCACCTTCACAGCCTAAACCTTCCTCAGCACCTCAGACCTTATCTCCCAGAGATGAAAAGTCACAGATTGCTCAGAAGCGTTACTCTCAATCAAATTCTAGAGAAGACCTCAGTTCTATTATCGCTAACCGATTCCTGTAATCATTCAAAAAACCTAAAACCTATATAATAATATGGCTAATCTCACAGAACCCTCCTTCTCGTCTGGTAAGAGAGAAGAACTCGCTGACCTCATCTCGCTTATTGATGCGAAGGATACCCCCTTCACTTCAATGGCTAAGAAGGGAAGCAAACCCGGAAATACACTTTTCCGCTGGCAGGCTGATACTCTCCCTACCCCGAAGACAACTGGCACAGTTGACGGAACGGATGTCTCTACCTACGATAACTACACTAAGGACGCTGATGCTTCTAAGCAGTATCGTGCTGAACTGTCGAACTACATCCAAATCTTTAGACGCTCTGTCCGTGTGTCCCCGCTTACGCAGGATATCTCGACTATCGCTGGTGTTCGTGATGAACTCGCTAACAATGTCGCTAAGGGCATCCAAGCCATCAAGCGTGATATGGAAGCCACTCTTTGCTCCAACAATGGTGCTCAGGCTGACGCTGGCGGTTCTACCCCCTATCTGACTCGTGGTCTTCACAAGTGGCTCCAAGCCGCTGGTACTGGAACAGTTTCGTTCTCGACTGGTGCTTGGTCTACCCCGAATGCCTCACAGGATGCGGCTCTTCCGATTCACGGCAACTTCCAGACACCTGCGGCTAATCGCTCGACAGTTGGAACTGGCTCGATGACTGAAGCGGTTGTTCAGGATGTCCTCACAGGCATCTACAGCCAGACTGGTCAATTCAAGGATTATGATGTCCTTTGCGGTACTGCCCTTAAGAGAGCGTTCACGAATCTCGTGTTCACTACGCCTTCTTCTGGCTCTACCAACACTCAGGCCGCTGTCAGAACTCTTAACAGAGAATCTGATGCTTCTACCTACATCTCCTCGGTTGATATTTTCGAGGGCGATTTCGGTAAGTTGAGACTCCACCCTTCCCACTACCTCAAGGCCGCTTCTGGCGTTGGCTCGACCTTTGTTGGTTATGTCATCCCGTTTGACCAAGTTGAAGTGCGTTATGGCGGCAATGTTGCTGGCGTGACGGCTCTGCCGAACGCTGGTGGCGGCGAAGCCCGAATGATTGAAGCAGTTGCTGGACTTTGCGTCTACAACCCTCTGGCGTTCGGTGTGTTTGACTTCACGGCCTAATCGCTAAGAATGTCAGACATCATTCAAAGTCTGGCGGACACGATTCCTGCCCATCTTAGAAATAGGGTGGAGCAGGAACTCCTGTTGGGATGGAGAATGAACGAAATCAAGGCTAAGACTGTTGCCAAGCAGTCTGCCATTTTTCACAACAACAACGCCGCAAAAAGCGTTGATGGTATTGGCGAGAAAATCGCTAGTATCCCGTTGGATGCTTTTCACTATTGGGCACACAGACTAGGCAAGGAATGCTGGTCTGATGACCAATTTGTTAAAGAGTTTATCAACGATAACCCCGAAGTGGCTGTCAAGAATCGCATCAAGCGTACTTGTGTCCAAGGGGCAATTTTTACAGGTGACGGATATCTCATCAAATGAGAACACAGAACTACTCACAAATCCTATTTGACGCTCTCCAGTACTCTGGAAACGACAGACAGAACATCACGGATGAGACATTTGCTCAATTCCGTGACTTCAGTAACGCTCGTATGCGTGAGGCTTGGGAGGCTAATAACTGGTCTGACATCTGCCGTCTAGTTCAGTTTACTACCACACAGGACAGTAATATGGTAGTTTCATTTGCTCCTACTTCAGATGCTGGAGAAATCCTTGCTGTTTTTAATGCCAATCCGCAGGAAACAACTAAGGCTATCCAACTTCAATATCAAATCTACGAAAGCGGCTCAGAGCGTAAGATTGTTGTCAGTTCAGTAGTTAGTACAGGTTGGTATCTCTATCGTATTGCCTGTCCTGTTCTTACAGGTGACCTCTATAGCCCTTCTGTCACCTACTACCAAGGCGTACAGGTGTATTTTGACTCTGGTTCTGGAACTGGAACATACACTCCTGTGCTCGGAAAGCCTCACGCTGGCAATTTTTATACTTGCGTTACTACTACTTCTGCTGGTCAAAATCCAACAAGTCATCCTGCTCTTTGGAGTAAAATTGATATCCCGTATATCTTTGCTTCATTTATGGCTTGGTCATCAGCCGCTAACTGGTTTGTCTCTGAAGGACAGGTTCCAGAAGCCGTTACAATCGAGAACAAGGCTAGAGAAGTTCTTGATATGGAATACGATAAATTCCTGCGTCAGCAATCTCAATTTGGTCGAATTAATATGACTAACACTTACTAATATAATAATGTCTCACTTCAAATTCTCATCCCCTCTCCTGCGTAGTTTTACTCACGCTACAGTTTCTATTGGCACATCAGCCAGCATAGCCCTTGATGCGGCTGTCACGCCTATCAGACGAGTTGCTGTTATTGTTCAGAATCAGCACGATACTGCTATTATTCAAGTTCGCATGTCTGAGACTGGCTCTGCTGGTTTTATTGTTAAGCCATATGAAAGCATTAGCATTGATAACTACAATGGTCATATCCGTTGTATTTCTGATACAGCCGCTACCCCTGTTCATATCGCTTACGCCACGGCTTAATGGGAATTCACCTCCATTGGGTACGCAAGGCTATATCCTCTGGAGTTAGCCATAATGGATTTGGGAGTATCGTGTCGTTCCCTAGTGTATCGTTTCCTGCATACGGCACTTATAACAGCACCTTAACTGGTGTTGATTATCTGGCTGGGTTAACTCTTGTTGTTAATTCTGTTACTTACTTTGGACAAACTGTTGACTACATCGTAAAGAATGATGGGGTTGGTGGCACATATACTGATTACGCTACGGCTTTTAATATACAATATAAGACTAGCACTTTTGTAACAACCAATAATGAGACTCACGATAGTGGTTTTGTGAACCTTAATCCCGTACAAACACATGTCGCTACGGCTAATTTTGGTGGGTACGAATACTCTTGGGATGGTTCTGGTGGCTATATTACAGCAGATGCGTGGTTAAATAGCGTATTCAGCACTATTGGAGTGAATGAATATGTATATAAGGGAATGGGTAGTTATCTTGTTAATGTCTATGGTGTTGATTTACCAAATGGTAAATATACATATTATGTAGCAACTGGTGTTGGTTCTTTCGCATCGTATGATGACAACGGAAGTTTCTACTACTATGGAACATCAACTGGTCAATATGACGGAATGGGTAACCCTGTCTACTGGGACGGCAACGGAGGCTATTACTCCTAATATTTATGGCTACTGAAACTATTATTCCTACTGGCTGGGTTGCATTTGTCTTGGACAAAGAGTGCCTTGGCTACCAAGAGTTCAAGACTGGCGGCAAGTATGTCGGCACTCTTACGCTCATCAACAAGCCTACCGAGGCTGAACTCAAGACCGAACTCAAGCGTCTTAAAATTTCTCTACCTGTATGATTACACTTATCCTTGCTACTATTACCTTCCTTGGTGGAGTTTATGTCGGTACTCGCTGGTCTGACAAGATTAAGGCTGTCTGGTTTTCTATCATCTCTCATTAATGCCCGTTGAGTACCTAAAGGACGGAGATATTAAGTTTGTCGGGCTAAATAGCCGTGACAATCCTAGTGCTTTGCCTGTTGGTATTCTTAGCCAGTCTCAGAACTTTCGTCTTGATAGAGGCGTTGCCACAGTCCGTAAGGGACTTCAACGCAAAACTATTGGTGCTCTTGTCGGAAAGGTAATCTATGGAGTAGGAACATACATTAACTCTACAGGACAAGAAATTATTATTGCTGTAGTTACGGATGGCATTTATACATATAACCCGCAGACAGAAATACTTTCTTCAAAGATTTCATTCCCTTCTGGAGAAACTATTGTAACTCAAGATGGCTGTAGCGTTGTTGCTGGTGTAGATAAAGTATTTATTTCTAGGGGATTTAGCAAGCGTCCTCTTGTGTGGGATATTAATGTTACAGTAACCGCTATGCCAGCCGCTGGTACTGGACACGAATTCCCATCTTGTGAAAGCATTCTTTATTACGCTAATCGTTTTATTGTTACTGGAAAATATCACGCTGAGCCAATTACACTCAGAAACAACGATACAGTTTCTGTTAGCAATTTCCTAGACTACGAACACTTTGATGCTCTAGATGCGTTCACTATTAACAACGGCTCTAACGATAGGATTGTTGGTGTTTCACCTTGGACTCTTAATGAGTTCTTGGTATTTATGCGTAATAGCATTTTTTATGTTGGCGTTGGTACTAGCCGATATGTAAGTGGAGACGCTCTTTCAACTGATTCGTATGTAAGAACGCTTGCAACTGATATAGGTTGCTCTGCCGCAAAAAGCGTTGTTCAGGCTGGCGGTGGCGTATTCTTCCTGTCTGACAATGGTGTGTATTTCCTTCAGCCTCAGCCTGCTTCTGCTGAGTCTATGAAGTTGTTGACAATGGCTGACCCTATCTCAGCCCCTATTGATGATGTTATCCAGCGTATCAACAGAACTTATGCCTATCGTGCTGTTGCTACCTATTGGAATAACCGCTATTATCTTGCAGTTCCGCTTGATGCCTCTGTTGACAATAACGCTGTTCTGGTATACAATTTTATTCTAAAGCAATGGGAGTCAGTTGATACATACCCTGCTGGTTTTGATATCTTTGACTTTATTGTTGCCAAAAAGGATAACCAGAGACGGCTGTACGGAGTTGATACAGACCAAGGTTTGTTTTTAATGGAAGAACTCAATTGGGACGAGTATGGTGCTTCTACTGGAACTCCTATTCTCCCTTTTTTCATTCCTACAACGCTTTCTCCTTTGGCATTTACTCCTAATGCAATTAATTCCATTTTAAAGACTAGAAACTACTCATTTGGAACTATTGGAGAGAAGCGTTTTAGCACCTCTGAAGTTGATATGGTTTCTGATGCTGGTAGTCAGATTATAACCTCTGCTGTTGTTACTAATCCAGATGCTACAACTACTATTGATACCTTTGGGTTCGCAACTACTGAAGACTCTACACGCAGAACAGCAATTAGAAAATTAGGAACTGCCGTACAACTAGTCTTTACATCCTTTAACCTTCGTCCTTCTATTAGGTCTGCATTTGTATATGCTGTCCAGAAGATGAAGAACAATCAATCTAGAAAATAATATGACACAAATTTCAAAAGGCGATACTTTTGCAGACGGACAACAGGTTACTGGTTCCCGTCTTAACCAACTCGTTGATTCTTCCCAACTGCTTGTTGGTGCTATTACAGACCAATCGGCTCTTGCTTCTGCTACAGTTGCGGCTGATGACCAGTTCCTTGTCAGCGACACCTCTACTGGGTTGCTCAAAAAGACTACTGCAAATGACATCCTAGGCTCTTCGTTGCCTGTAGTGGCATCATCTGTCACAGCAGGCTCTGTAGTGACCTCTGTGGTCAATGCAGGGGCTAATAGCGACATCCTAGTGACTCCTTATGATGGTGCTAATGTCACAGGGAAGGCTTTTTCCTCTGCTGATGGCATTACGGCTACAGTTACGCACACGGCTCACGGGCTTGTGGCTGGAATGACTGTAAGCATTACTGCCAGCAACACGGCTTATAGTGGTCAATATGTTATCGTTGTTCCTACTGTAGATACCTTTGCATACTCTGTATATCCGACAACCACAGCGGCTAGTGGCACTTGCTCCTATATTCGCAAGGCTACAAAGCGTGTTAATGGAAATCATAATGTTATTGGAAACACAAACATTGCTGGTAATGAAACAATAGGTGGCAATCTGCGTGTACTTGGAACAACCACTTTTTCTGGAACGGCTACAGTTAGCACTCCAACTGCACTTACAAACACAACACAAATTGCCAATACAGCATTTGTTCGTGCTGATAATAATGTTAAGGCTTGGATATGCTTTAACTCAAAGCCTGCCTCAATCGTTGTAAATGCTTCTTATAACATTACTTCAATAACGGATAATGCTGTAGGAGATTTTACACTTAATTTTACAACTGCAATTTCTGATGTTAATTATGCTGTGATTGCTTCTAATTCTGGTGGGTTTGGATTGTCATCAGGACTTAAGCCTGTGAATTTTTCTTACGACACAACTCCAGTTCTTAAATCTACAACACAAGCAAGAATTGTAAATGGATATACAGATGCTGTATCATATGACACAGTTGATGCCGCATATTCAATTCTAAGATAATTTAAAATGAGTAACAAACTTGTCATTTACAAAAACAACGAAGGAGGAGTCTCTATTTTGACCCCTGTCTTGGATTCTGGACTTACCCTTGAACAAATTATTGAAAAAGATGTTCCTATTGGTGCTAAGTACAAGATTATTGAGGCTTCTGAACTACCAGAAGACCGCACTTTCCGTAACGCTTGGGAATTTTCCGAATGAGCATCATAATTAACATCAACAAGGCTAAGGCTATTAAACTCGACCAATTTCGTCTAGAGCGTAAGCCTATGCTTGAGGCTCTTGATATTGCTTATATGCAAGCATTAGAGACTGACAATGTTGTTGAGCAGGAGCGTATTAAAGTTAATAAGCAAGCATTGCGTGATGTAACAGAAATTACACTTCCTGATGATATTAATGCTTTAAAGAACTTTAAGCCTGAAATTCTTAACAAGACTGCCTGATGCTTCTTGCTGACCTAATAGCCTTTATCAAAAAAACCCATAAGGATTTTCCTTGGGCTGATGCCGCTATTGGTCAGTATCTCAGTTGGGCGTTTAGTAATAACTGTTTATTTCTTGAATCAGATGAAAGCGGTATTTGTGGAATGATGATTGCATATCCTCTTGCTAATTATTCAGATGGCAGTACTCAGTCACTTCTTCCTGCGGACTACGAGTGTAATCCAAACTGGGAAAAGTGGACAGACATCTGTATTATGGACGCAATCTATACAACTAAAGAGTCAAGAATTAAGATTGTAGATAAATTTATGAAGCGTTTTCCAAACTGGGAGCACCAGACAAAGTGGGCTATCAGGGGAAAGAAAACAGTTAAACTTAACAATAGATATATCCAACTTACAGGAACAACACTTTAATGAACTCTTTTAATAACATTCCTCGATTTGGGCTTCAAGTCCCTCTTGCAATTGCTGGCATCGCTGGTGCGGCTGGTGCTACCGCTTCAACTGCTATTGGCATTGGTAGCCTAGCGGCGGCATCTGGCATTGGTGGCGGTGGTGGTGGTAATAAGATTCAAGCCCCTGCCGCAAGAAACTACCTAGGCGAGATGCAGTCTGCACTTAACGCTCAGGCTGGAATTCAAGACCAACTGATTAACCAGCAGAATCAGTATATGCCTCAGTATCAGCAGATGCAACAGACTGCTCTGATGAATCAGATGGGTAATGTCAATGCCCAATACCAAGCGGCTATGCCGCAGTCCTTTGCTCTCCAAAATCAATACGCACAAGGAATGAACTCTGTGTATGGTAATGTCGGTCAGACGGCTCAGAACGCCTATGCACAGACAATGAACCCTCAGTATGCTGGTCTTCAGGCAAGTATGCTTGGAACAGTCCAGAATCAACTTAATGCTGGCACAGGGCTTACAGACCAGATGACACAACAGGCTCAGCAGTCTGCTAGGGCGGCTATGTCGGCTAGAGGGCTTACTGGTAATCAGGCTATTGGTCAGGAAGTACTTAACTCTTATAACCTTGGTCAAACTCGTCAGCAACAGGCTCTTACTAATGCTAGTGCTCTGTATGGACAGGGTATGCAACAGGCTAATAGTGCTATGGCTTCCTATGGTAGTCCTCTTATGGCTTCTATGGGCGGTATGGGTGCTACTGGTCTTATTGGTACGGCTGGTGCTCAAAATGCGTCTCTTAACCAGAATATGCTATTTACTCCAGAATCTCAATATAATGCTGGCATCTATGGTGCTAACCAGTCTAATGCAATGCAGACACAACTTGCTAATCAGCAGGCTCAGGCTGGTTGGTCTTCTGGTATGATGGGTATGGTTGGCAATCTTGGCGGGGCTTATCTAAAGAATACTAACCTCGTTGGAAATCCTACTGCTTCAGATACATACAATCCGAACTGGATGAACGACCCTAATCTTGCCCCCTAATTTTATGGCTAACTCTTTTGGACAATATACAAGCGGTATTCAAGGGGTGCAAGGCATCTCTGAGGCAGGTGCAAATATCGGTAAGTTCAATCAGATTGGGCTACAGAATTTTGGCTCATCTCTTGCTGAAGGGATAAATACATACAATGACAATGTGCAGAAGGATTCTATCCTTACTGAACAATTGAAGGGCATGGGACAGCAAGTCCTTCAGTACCACGATATCATTTCTAAAGACCCGTCAATGAAAGGTCTTGCAGACAAGATGCAACCCATTCTTGACCAGTTCCAAAAAGCACCCTCGATGTCTATGGGACAAAAGCAGGGTCTGCTTCTTTCTGGACAGTCAACGCTAGCCCAGATTCTGCCGCAGTATCAGATGCAATCTGCTGTTAATGACGCTGAAACTAAGCGTAGAATGCTTGAGGCTAATCTTCCTACGACTACTACTACTAATGTAGACAAGAGTCTTAAGGCGGGAGATGTTGAGTTCGACCCATCTATTTCACCGACTCAAAATCTTGCTAGGTTTAATGCTAATATGAAGGACGCTCAGGCTCACGGCATTGTCGTTGACCCAGATGCTTATAACAGATTTCTTGCTAGTGCTAATAAGTCTATTACTAACAATCCTAAACTTGACCCAAAGGTTAAGGAAACATTGCTCGCACAAATGGGAGCAGAAAAGAATGCTGGTGCTGATGCAATGTCTTATTGGATGAATGAAGATAAGACAGGTGAAGCAACAAAGCGTTTAGATATGCTTGATAAGTCTGCTAAGACAATTATGACTGAAGATGTTCAGTCTAGAATTGATGCAATGAGAGGTTCAAATGTTGATACATCGTCTGCAATTGAAGCATTGACAAAAGAAAAGGCTGACATTCAAGCCAAAATTGATGCTGGAAATATTGTTGAAGGTTCTTTTGTTCCTTCTACAGTTGGAAAAATTAAAAATTGGCTTGATAATGTATCTGAAAACAGATTTGCCGCTAGAGCATTGATGAGAACTTATCGTGCAACTGGAGAGCCAATTACTACTGAAGCAGTAAATAAAGCATTAGATAATATGAATTCTGTTGGAGGTCGTTTACTTGGAGTTCCTGCTGGTGCTATGGTAAAAGCATACCTAGACGAAACATTTAATATCTTTGGTGCTGAAACTCTCACAAATAAAGATAAAGAAGTTATTCAAAATACTATTGATGAAAGAGTTAAAGCGAGTGATTCTTCTGGTTCTTATTTTGGCGGTTTGTATAAAAAGGATGCTAAAGACCAAGTTGCTTCTATTGATGCAAGACTTGAAGATTTAAGAACTAAACTTCTTAACACTCCTATAGGAAAACTTGAACAAGAAAGGTCTGCTATTACTGGAGAGGCTGGAGCAAATGCTACACCTGAACAACAACAGGCGGCTCTTGTTGCTAGCAAGGCTAAGTTTGCTCCAATTGCAAATGCAGATGAGTTCAGCATTGGCTACAAGCCAGAAGAGCAAGCCATTAAGATTCAAGACCAAAAGCGTCAAATGCTTGATTGGTTTAAGACAACGCACGGGGCTATTCCTAATAACTTTGATGACTACTTCAACAAGTTACATCCAGAGGCTTCTCTTCAGTTTGCTACTACTCCTACAGGTTCTACAGTTATGTTTACAGATGGCAAGTGGCACGAACTGTCTACAAAACAAGGAGTTTCTAAAGAAGAACAAGCGGCATATGGTGCTAGAATCAAAGGCATTCAAGACCCCAAAACTGGTAATATTATTGACTGGCAAGATATTGGAATTAAAAATAACTCTGGTATTAAAATTCGTGGAATTGTTCAAGGTGAAAAGGCTGAAGTTGTAGAATATAACAATCTTATTAAACGTGCTGGAAGTGCTTTAAATAATATTGCAAAACTTGAGGCTATGATTCCTAAAACAGGAAAGTCTTTTGATTTAACACTCCGTGGTGAAGCAGATAGAATTGCTTCATTTTTAGCCGCAGACTTGCGTCCTATTGTGTTCAAGGGTGCTAGGGCGGCTGGCTGGGAACAACCTCAACTTGAGGCACTTGTAAGCAAGCCTACTAACTTCTGGAGTTTGGATAAGGTTAATGCAAACAATCTTAAGACAGTTAAGCAGGCTATTATTGATGAAGTTCAATCTGCTTCAAAAGATGCTAAGGTTGAATTTACTTCTTCAGGTCAAGTTTCGCCCGAAGAACACGCTAAATTAGTGCTTGCTCTTAAACTTGGGGGTCGTTAATAACCACCAATATGGACAATGTTTATGCCAGTAGCGATACGCAAGGTGAGTTTCGTTACAAGAATGCCAGCGGAAATGGTGCTTCAACAGGTAATTCTGAACTAGATACTCAGTTAAATAGTCTTTCTCCAGAAGAACGCAAAGCGGTTCAGGAGCAGGCTCAACAGCCATTGACAGGTGAAGAGATTGCTATGGCTCTTAAGCAGAACCCTAATTTTAATATCACCAAGCAGGAGTATCATAGTTATCTAGGTTGGCACAAGAATGAGAGTGGGTTTAACTTTAGCGGTATCCTTGAAGGTGGTAGTGCTATTCTTGGCGAGTTCGGCAATGCTTATGCGGCGGCGATAGACCATCCTTTGTCCTATATGGCTAAAGCCCCTGCATCATTACTAGAGGCTTTTGCACAAGGAACTAGAAACCTCTATGGTATGGTTGCTCAAAGCCAAGACCCTAATAGCATTTTGTTTAAGTTCAAGGATGCCTTGGCTGGCAATGGTTCAGATGAAGGTTATCGTCAGTTTCTAGAAGCAAGAAAATTTAACATTGATTCTAATGAAATTGCGGCTGGGAATAAAACTCTTGTTGTAAATAAGGATTATATCGACCACGACTTGACCCTAGCGGCTTCTTATATTGCTGACCCTACATTGCTTGTTCCTTATCTTGGAGAGGCAACTGGTGCTACTAAAGCCATTTCAGCGGCTATGAGAGCAACTGCAATGGGTGAAAAGATTGCGGCTCTTGGTGGTAAGGTTGGTGCTATCAAGGCTGGTATCATTGGAGGAACGCTTAAATACGCAGTTGGTGCTCCTCTTGAGATGGTTGGAGGTACTATCAGAGGTACTATTGATGCTACGGCTAAGGCTGGAGCAAGCATTTTTGAGACTGCTACTGGCATTTCAGCCACAGAAGCACGACAGACGCTTAAGGGAGTTGGAGTTACATCTTCTGCCGCTTCTTTTGCTGGTCACGGCATACCTGTTGTATCTGATATTTCTAATGTGTACCTAGGTGCTAATGTCGCTAGGGGTGCTGGAGAGGCTATTGGAGCAGTTGGTGAGCAGATTATGAAGCAAGGCGGCAAGAGAGGATTTAATTCTTTTGCGGCTCAAGCCATTCTTGATACTGAGGCTAATGGCATTAAACTTTCTGGTCAAGCAAAAGGACTTCTAAGAGTCATCAATGCTGTTGACCCTGTGTTCTCTTATGGTGCTAGCGTTGCAAATGGGATGACGCACGGGGCTATGATTGGCGGTACGCTTGGCTATCTCAGCGGAGAAGGCGAAGGTGCGGCTCACGGAATTGGTGCTGGTATGGCTCTTGGTAGCATTGGTGCTTTTCACGGAAAAGTATTCTCTGATATTAGTGGTGGAACTAAATGGCAAAGAGCAGAAATCCAAGGCGGGTTTGCTCTTGATGTAATGAAAAATCTTGCTCCTGAGAACTATAAAGGTTGGTCTTTGCTTCTTGAAGGTGCTGGCAATGATATGGCTAAACGCAGAACTATTCTGCAAGCGATTGCTGGTGTTGACAACATCGCTGGTGACCACACAATGTTCACAGGAAACAAAGCCGCTTTTGAGGCTTCCGTTAAGTCTCAAGGATATGATTTACAGGGAAGACACATTGACCCTAAGACTGGAGAATTGACTATTGGTAAGGATGGTAAGCCTGTTGAAACAATGGCTACTGCTGACGAGTTTCATGCTACTGAAGGATTTGTTGTCACAAAGGCTGACGGAAAGATTGGAATTCATATTAACCTAGATAAATGGGCTAATGGAAAGTCTGCTGATGTTCTCCCTCACGAACTATTCCATGCAGTCATGCGTCAGACTGAGATGTATAAGGAATTTCTTGGAGGATGGACTAGCCACCTTCTTGGAAAATTCGGTGCTGATGGTACTAAACTTGAAGCCGCTAAGGTTGACCCAAAGGAATTCATGGAGTTCCAGAAGCGTTATATTGAACGCCTTCCCATCAGCGAGGCTGACAAATTGGAAAAAATTCAATTCACAAAGACTGCTATGGATGAGTTTGCCAAGGCTGGTGGTGACCTCGCTAAGATGCATGAGGCTAACCCTGAAGCGGCGGCTCACTTAAAGTATCAGGCTGAAGAGTTCGGTGCTTATTATTTTACTCAATGGATTAAGGGTAAGCCTATTGACTATCTTTTCCACGGAGGCAAACTGCCTACTATCCGTGGTGCTCTTGACTCAATGGGTAATCGCTGGGTAGACTTCTGGGCTAACAAGATTAACAAAGAAGCACCTTCATTTAACTTTAATGCCAAGGATGCTAACGGAAATAGAGTCGGTCTTGATGCCGCTTTCTCTGGCAACGGAGAAGGTCGTGTAAGAGTGCCTGCTATGGACATGATGCTCCAAGATTTGATTAGAGCACAGTCTGGTCAGAAGAGCAAAGGTGCTGTTACAGTTGGTGCTATGACTCCTACTGGAAGACTTAACTGGATTAAGAACAACGGAGTTGATGGGCTTATTCACGCCATTGACCCTCAGACTGGTGCTTGGCTTGGAGTTGACAAAACAAGGTATTCTGAGTGGCAGAAGAAGAACGCAAAAGATGTTGTTGGTGCGTTGAATCAATTGCACGGAAAGAATGAAGACTCTTATACTGGAAATAGAACTGACGTTGAACTCAAGCATCTTGTTGAACAAGGTGTATGGACACAGGCATTTGCTGACCGCATTAAGAGTTTCCAAGAGGCTATTGCTAACCCTGATGCCTCAAATACATTCCACCACGATTACCACGGGAACTCTAAGGAGCGTGAAAATGCTCCTAGACTTAGAGGAGATGAGGTTCCTGTCACAAACAGAACTACAATCCCTGTCAAGTTAGACCTGAACTTCAATAAGGATGGTACATTTGCGGCTAACCTTCACTCAGTTGATATGAAGGTAGTTAGCGAGCGTGTTAATGAGCAATGGAAAGACCCTGTTGTTCGTGCGTTATGGGGTGATAACCACGATGATATGATGCAAGATTTTGTTAAGTACATCAACAATGCTTCAAAGGAAAAAGATGCTAGAGTTGACTCTGCTATCCTCCTTGAAGATGGGCGTGGTAATGGTGCTCAGATTCGCAATATATTCCATCAGATGCTTGGCTTTGCTAAGTCTGAAAAGGTTGATTATTTTAATCCTGCAATCAAGGATATCGTCAGAGAAAAGTTTGGCTCATTCCAGACGCTTAGTGTTGACTTGATGTCTCCTTTGCGTCACGATGCATCTGCTACTAGGCTTAATGTGTCTCAGGACTCGTTTAGACTGTTATCTAGAAACTTCAAGGTGTCTGATATGGCTGAGGAGAAGACTCCTAACGGCATTGTTTATACGCACGAAACTGGGTACAAGATTATCAAGGAAGATAAGACTGGTAACATCAAGGCGTTTGATACTGAAGGAAAGTTGCTTGGCGTGTTCAAGGACAGCAAACAGGCTGAGGCCGCTACCAAGACTCACTATGAGGCTCAACAGGCCAAGATTCCCAAGATGCAGGCTGATGCGGCTAAGGCACAGGATAAGGTGCAAAAGGGATTCAAGGTGCTTACTGAAGAAGACAAGGCTCAGGCAGTTGAGCGTAAGGATGTCTTTAAGACGGATAAGATGCAGGACTTCTCACACGGCACAGAAGTGATTCCTCAGACTCGTGAGGAGTTCTATAACGAGCATTTCCTAAAACTCAGACAGTCTGACCCTGCCACAGTCCTTGCTATTACTGAAAATGTGCTTGCTAGGTCTGATGTTGTTAGAAAGCAAAAGGATGCTATTCAGGTGCAGATGGATGCCGCTGAAAAAGGAGGGTCTAAGGTTAGGGATACTTACCTAAAACTGCGTGATGAGTTCCAAAGACTTGAGCGTATGGTCAGAACTGATGACCTACAGCGTGTTTACAACAGGGCTAAGACAAGCGGTGCTGACATTGGTCAGGCTGTCCTAGACTACATCAATACATCCAGAAAGAATGGACTTAGATATGATGAGATGGCTAAGCAGTTCTTTGGGGCTTCCTTTGACTCTAAGACTGCTACAGGAAAACCCGTAACTGTTGTTGCTACACACGGAACTAATAGCCCTCAATTACTCCTAGATATGCACTTTGACCCAAGCAAACTTGGCGTTGGAGGAAGGCACGGCTCTGCCGCTGATGGCATTGGTGCATTTCTTGCTGGTGAAATTAAGACATCTAGAGGTTATGGTATATCTGAAACTGAAGCAAACTATAGACAGGTTCGTGCCGCTGTTAGGTTTGATAACCCTTTGGTGATTGATGGAGAGTTCAATAATTACTCACCAAGAAAATACGAAAACTATATTAAGGCTGGCATTGAGGGAGGTCACGATGGTCTTATCATTCATAACATCTATGATGGCGGCTCTGCTGATACTGTCTATGTTCCGTTTAAGAAAGGCATTGCTGACAAGACTGTTATTTTAGATTCTATTGATGAAAATGTTTGGAGAAGTGGTGCTTCTTGGGATGCTAGTGCGGCTGATAAGACTTTCCCTTGGGGTGAATCTACTGAAGCGGCTTACCCAAAGACAAACCAAGAACCTGTTCCTCGTGGCGTTAAGACGATGCGTGACTTTACAGGCTCTTGGAAGGTTGGAGACGATGCTCCTAAGATGTCTCCTCAAGATGCCCTCAAGGAAGCGGCATTTGAAAGAGTTGTCCCTGTGGCTAAAATTGACGAGGCTAAACTTGCTGGGAGATATGAAGAAAATGTTCCAATTCAACGCCTTGCTGGTAAAAGCGTTGCCGTTCTTGCTTACGACTCTGCTGGAGTCCTTAGCCTTGCCAACAAGAAGTCTGGTCAGGCTATTGCAGGTGCTGAATCCTTTGGTGGCGGCATGCACTCAGTTAGGTCTGAGGCTCTTGGATTTGGACATACAGCCATTGCGTCTACGCTACAAGGAGTTAATGCTATAATCAAGGTGCTTGCAAGCGTTCACCAGAAGGCTAAACTTGCTGGCGAAAAGCATTACTACGCAACAATCCTTGGTGCTAACCCAGACAAGTTGCTTTCTTCTACTGTTGGCGTTCGTGCGTCTAATGCTCACCTCACTCAATTAATGGCTAAGGGAATGCTTAGCGAAAAAGATGTTCGTGGCACTCTTCTTAAAATTGCTTCAGATAAGGCGTTCCCTAATCTTGGAATTACAGAAGGAATGACAACGGCTGAAATGCTTCAGTCTATTAGTGCAATCTTTGCAAAACCCCTAGACCCTAATGCTAAGGTTACCGCACAATCTAAGGGTTCAGCCTTTAAACAAAAGACTGCGTTTGTAGATTTGCTTGTAAAAGGGCTAAAGGATTCTGATTCTTGGCAGGCAAACAAGGACGGAATTCAGAAATACTTTGGAACAACAGAGTCTATGAAGTCAAACGAGGGTATCAAGAGAGCACTTGGTCTTTCTATTACTGACCCAACAAACTTTGATAAATCTGGAAACCTTGTAAAGAATGGTCATATGTTCTTGGCTCTTGAGTTTATCACAGGAAAAGAAATTGAATGGAGCAAGGGAGGTCACCCTAGTTACCCAAATGACATCCGCTACAAAGATGGAACTCCAGTTAAGATTCTTAGATTTGAAGAACCAATGCTTGCTACGGATGCCGCTGGAAGCAAGGAAGGTGTAGACATTGGAAATAAGATTACTGTACAAAAGGGTTACCCTAAAGAACATCCCTTGCACGGCTTCCAACAAAGAGATGCTAGCGGAAATCTTCTGTTTTTAGACCAACCTGCTTACACCTATGAAGTACCGACTGGTTCTGGTACTGGCGAGATGAAGATGAAGCAAGCCGCTGATATGGTTCATCGTGACCCTAACTTCAATACAGGCAAAAATACCGCTGAACTTGGTCTTAAAGACCTGCTGAAGTTTAAGGTGTCTGACGCTAATACTAAGCCTGACCTCAAGCCTTTTGAAGGTAAATTCAAGGTTAGCGAGCCTGTGCTAAAGGGAGTATCAAGAGTTGATGAACTCATCGCTCAAGAAACTGACAAGTCTAACTTGTCTCCTGATGTTAAGGCTAACTTTGCTAAGTTCAAGGAAGCCATTAGAAAGCAAGATGCTACAGATGAGGTATTGATTCCTGAAGTCAGGGAGTCCTATGATGCCCTGCGTGATAAGATTAACAGCGAGTTGACCAATGGGCTTACTCTGACTCCTGCACCAGTACTCAAGTCTATACTCAAGGCTCTTGATGGCATTGACAAGAAACTGAACAAGGACACTTCTAGGATTGCTGGAAAAATTCACGCTGGCGATATGGCTGAGGGTGCTAGCCTTGAGTCTGACATTAATGCTCAGAGCCAAGGACAGTACAGACAGTCTCAGAATGAAGGTGCTGACCTAGAGGCTGAAGTCGCACAGCAAGGACAGGCCACTCATCGTAGGGATATGGCTGAGGGTGCTGATGTCGAAAGCCACACGGCTCAACAGGCTGACCTGCAAGAAGGTGCTGACCTAGAGGCTGAAGGTATGCCTAAGCCTTCTGCCAAGAATCCTCAGTTCCCCTACCCAGCCCCTGCAACTCCTGCTATACCTAAGCCTGCTCCTGTAGCGGCTACTAAGCAATCCCCTGTGATTGACCAAGCGGCTATTGACGCCTCTAAGAAGGCTGAGTTCGATAAGTACCAAGCCCTAAAGGATAAGGTTGCGGCTAGAAATAACCCTAGTGCCCCTGCGGAGCCTGCCCAGACACCTGTTACGCCTGCCCAGCAAGCCCCTGTAGCCCCTGAAACGGCTAGCGGGACTCCTCCTATTGCTCCAAATGTTCAAAGGCTCTGGAGAGGCTATACTGCTGAATCTAGCCCTAATGGTACAGTCTGGAAGAACGCAGTTGGCTGGATTATTATGAACCAAGGTGATAAGTTCAAGGTGTATAACCCTCAGCAGGCTATGCAGGGTATTTACAACGACCTAGAATCTGCCAAGCGGAGAGTCCAAAGGGCTGAGCCTAAGCAATGAGCCACGACCCTCAATCCTTTGACGCTCTGATTGAGCAGTTCAAAAAGACAGGATGGCTCTTTGCCGTCCTTGGTGGGCTTGGTATGCTGGCTAGGCTTATACTTACGGACGAAAAGTACGAAGTTATGAGATGGTCAAGGATGGTGCTTGCGGGTACTATTGTTGGTATCATCTGCTACTTCTCCCTAGGAAACACAGACATCGACCCTTTCTACAAAAGCGTCCTGTGTAGCATCTCTGGCTCTATTGCTCCAGAACTGTTTAACTGGGCGAGACGCAAGTTTCTCCAGAAGACCAAATGAGTTTACAAAGCCTGACAATGCTATTTGTGTTTGTAACCCTAGTCGGTTGCACGACAGCCCCTACAGATAAGCCTGTTATCATCATCAACAAAGAGAAGGACACTTATATTGAGAAAGTCGAAACCATCGTTTCTGAAGCGGGTTCTGCCCTTACTGCTGTCGCTCCTACCCTTCCTGATGGCATTGGTAGAGAACTCATTGAAGGGCAAATCGTCAGGCTTAGCGGAATCAGCAAGCCGTCAGTCGAGAAAGTCGAATCCTTTAGAGCAATGGTTAAATCAAACGACCACAAAGCGGTCAAGGAAGACAAAGAGAAAGCGTCTAAGGTAGATGCTGAGACCAATGCGTTGTGGGCAGTAGTAGAGGAGCAGGAGAGTGCAATCGCTATCGCCAACGAGATTGCAAAGAATGCGGAGAAGGAGAAGCAAAGGGAAATGAAGAACAAGGTTCTCTGGATGTGCAGTTGTATCGGTGGTGCTATCTTTACTGCTGGCGTTATGCTCCTAGCGTTCTCACCACGCAAAGCCTCTGGGGTTATTATGATGCTAGCAGGTGGACTAGCGACAGGCTCTGCGTGGATTTTTGACTCACCTTGGTTTCCTTGGATTGCAGGTGCAGGCGTGGGGTTCGCTCTGCTTGATGTCCTAGTTATTGGGGTCACTAAGACCTACAACTACCTGCGACCCTCAAAGAGTTCGGTCACCTAACTCAGTCGTGTCATCCTTCCAGAACTCATCTGGGACGATGTCTACGAACAGAGGAGCATTACCATCGTAATCTTTTGAGAGGATGTTATTGTACATATACTCTTCAGCCTCATCAAAGTTCATCATATCTTCTTCCATTATGTTGGAGATAATACGCTCCGTGGAGTACACGGCACGATAGCCCTCTGGCGTGTTGGACACGCCAATAAATGCGTGTTCACAGCCGTCAGCAATGACGATGTTCTCGTCAAAGTTTGTGAGGAATTCTTGGAGTTTTTCAGCGTTGGTCATAGGGAAAATTCATTGATGGGTATTTCTTCTTAGCCTCTTCCTTCTCACATTGATATATAATCCACTCTCTATTTTTTTGGTGGCGTTCATATTCCTCGTGATATGACTCTCCTTTGCGTCTGGAGTTATTGATGTGGTTATCTGACCATAGTTTATATACAGAGAATACAGCCCACATAAGAAACAAAAATGCTGTCGTATACGCTAGAATCATTCCAGTAATTCTAATGTGTTCGTAGAAAAGTAGTTCGTTCATTTGGTAAGGATTTTGTAGTGAGGGATAGGTCGAGTGACCATACCAGACTTCACTCGGTACATCCGCATTTCAAGCAGATTAAGTTTAAGTGCTGAAGAAAGTTTCCGTGAGATGATAGGCTCAGAAAGATTCCACAACTTCTGAATCTCCCTGCGGGTGTAGAAGCCCTTATCTGGCTTTTCGCACACAGCCTTGCCAAACAGTTTTTCCATAGCCTTGAGGTCTTTGTTGTTCATAGTTTATAGCGGTTAGATTCTTGGACGCATAAGAATAGAAATTATCATACTCCCTAAACAGCCCATAATAAAAGCATCACGGCTTTGTCCAGTAAGAAAACAAGCGTACACAACGGCAAGAGGAATTGCTGAAACTAACAGAATGCTGAAAAATAAACGACCCCAGTCAAAGCCTCCGTAATCGTATTCTGGAGTTACAGTATCCTTAAGCGAGCCGCTTTTTACTCCGTGAGTAAACTCAGCAGTAAATTTTTCTTTGGGGAGCGTGTCTTTAGTGTTCATCGGGTAAAAATAAGTTTGAGTGCCGTAACTACTGTGACAAACCACGCAACGAACAGCAAGATATTAACTACAAGCCGTTCCTTTCGATAGTATCGAGCCTGTCTGTCCATCTCTTCATAGACCTTTTTTGGTGTAAAATCAGATGGGTTTTGGACTGAGATTCCTGAGATGTATTGGTGCTTTTGTTTCATAGTCCTTTGATAGAGTAGATGAATTTTTTGCCGACTCGGTGAGCCTGCCAGACCTTCCAGTCGTTACCCTGTACGAACCCATAAGTCCAGCCAGACCCCCACTTGCTTGTGGCTAGGCGGTTCTTACTATAGTCCATCGTCTTGACGCACAGACAGCCACCAGAGAAGCCTACTGCTCCGTGGTGCTTCTTTGCGTTGACCTGCTGGATAGAATGCAGGTGACCCATAATCACAGCACCCTGAGGCTCAGCGTAATGGATAGCGTGTTCCTCCACGGCACGAGTGCCGCAGGTATATCCGTGTACGAACTTGACCTTGCCAAGGGTGTGTACGCCATCCTCAGCGTGGTAATCGTAAATCTTCTTACAGCCATTCTTCTTGAGATGGTTGTGGATGTCTGACTTGAGTTTGTGGCAGTAGTCCACCATCATACCGCTGGTAGAGCCGTGGATGATTTGGTCGAGGCGGTCATCGTGGTTTCCGTTTAAAAAAATAGTAGGTTGCACACGGCTGATGAAATCCTTGCCAGCCTTCACATCAGCAACCAGCGACTCGTTTTCTTCCTTGCGTCCTGCACCTCTGCGGATGGAACGGAAGTCAAAATTATCGCCTAGGTGGATGACTTGGTCTGGAGAAAACCATTTAAGAAACTTGAAGAACTCGGATGCAACATCCTTGTCCACCATATCTCCGTGGTTGTCTCCCACGGCTACGAACTTAATTAGTTTGCTCATTGGTGATATCGAAAGTGGGATTCTGTAGAACCTTAAATTGGTCAGTACGCATATGACGAATGACTCCATCCTTCTCCAACACAACAGCAAAAATATCGTTGCTGAAAGTTCCTCCGTCACGCACATACATCAGCCAGCCATAGCCGATATCAGTATGCACAGGGATAGGGTTGCGGAACTCGTGAATCATTTTGTGCAATCCTTCCCCCATTTGGGTTTGCCGTCAACAGCGTCTTTCCAGTCTGCGTGAGCCTTGACTAGTTCCTCGTGGGCAGAGCCGCTAAGCATAGCAACCATAACTTCCTTGCTCAAGGCTTTGCCAGCCTTAATTAGTTCGTTGATGTCTGGGGTGTGTTGGCTCATTGAATGTAGACTGATGCGTCTGGGTTTACCGCCCCGCCAGAAATGATGAGGTCATTGAGCCTCTCAACCTCGGCCTTGAGGCGGGCGATTTCGTTAATGTGTTCTGAGTTCTTCTCAAGGAAGGCTTTTGTCTGAAGGTAAAAAGCCTCTTCCATCGTGCGTATTTGAATGTCGCTCATCACTTTTTGCCTTTCTTCTTCTTGCTGGGCTTCCGCTTGGGCTTTGGCGTTGGTCGGTCAAAGGCATAAAACATCGGGTCGCACTTATCGTAAGCCACGGCTTTGATGTTCAGCGAGATGCCAGTCGGCTCTTGGTAGCAGGTATGCTCGGCAACGATATATCGCCGTCCTTCAAAGATGATGCCGTAGCCACAGGCGAATGTGTCTTGAAGTTTGCTCACGGAGTTGCCCCTTTCACAAACATCTGCACAAGCAGATAGATGAAGATGACAATGCCTTGGGTGATTGAGTGGTATCGGACTGCATCGTAGTCTTTCACCCGAATGCTTTCTTTGACCACAATGACGAGTGAACCGAACAGAAGGCCGTTGATGAAGACCAGCCAAGCGGCGAGCGTGTTGTCGCTCATTTGGTTTCGCCCTCCTTGGCGGCGTTCCTTGCATCCTTAAAAGCAAGCGATGCCATCCTTGCCATCAACCAAGCATCTTGGGAGGAAAATGTGGCTAGCCTGTCCATAGCATCAGAGAACGCATCCCCTGCCTTGGTCAGCCTCTCGACCTGTGCGGATGCGTCACAGCACATCCCGTGTTCTCGGTCGATTGCATCAGCCCCGACGATGGCTGTCAGCCGCTCGATTTCAGACTTGAGCGTGGCGTTCTCGGCTTCAAGTTTGGCGTAATCTCGGTATTCGCAGAGTTTCCCATTGTGGTCATCCATAAGCGGGATGTTCCACCAAAGCGGGTTGATGCTATATCGAGGGATGCTCACGACTGCTTGCCCTCCTTGGCGGCTTGGTATGCTTCCCATTCTGCGTCTGCCTGTTTCTTGGTAAATCCGATACCAATCAAATCCTTTTTGGACATCCTTAAATCAACCATTTCATAAAGCCCTTTCGCAAGACTGTTTGAAAATGCCAATGCTTTGTCCAGCCGCTCGACCTTTGCCTTTAGGCGGGCGTTCTCTTCTGCCCAAGCACGGCACTCGTTGCCTAGGTTCAAGACGCTTTTGGCAAGGCTTTGCACCTGCGAGTCATCAAGACTGTGTTCGTAAAAGATTATAGATGGGGTATCCATTTATTCAGAGGTTTTGCAAATAAGATTGCCCAGCGATTTCTGCATCCTTCACCAAAGGATTTTGTGACTGCGATTTCCCATCCTGTTTGATTCTTTCCTGCCAGTACGCTTCCAGTTCGCTTGGGCAGATGTTGTCTACCACTAGGTCTTTGAGCGTTTGGAAGTGATAGCAATCGTTTCGCATAATCACTTAGGACAGGTTTCGTCTTTGGAGAATCATCAGGCATATGCGATGCTCACGGATAGAGCGACTGTTCTTTGTTAGACCAAGAGCATTGTGGTAAGAGAGCAACTGCCTGTCGTTCATCTTATCCATCTGCTCCTCGACCCCAGCGTCCCATTCGTTGCGGAGCGTAGGAAGACCATAGCGGCTTTTGCACTTAGCCAGAGAGTCGTGGCGGCATTCGTACTTAGCCCCTGCCTGCTTAGCAGTAAGGTTCTCAGCGACAGCCAGACGATAGATATATAATAGAGACCTCATAGGATTTCGTAGCCCTCTTTATCTAGGTCAAGAGGCAGGTCAAGGAAGTCTTTAACCTTGCCGTATTTGTCGGCAGGGAAGTACATAGTCTCTGACGGAATAGTAGACTCAACGATGTATTCGTGACCTTGGAATGGAGGAGACATCTTAAAGAGAAACGCCTCGCCTCGGTGTTTCTTTAGGTTCTTATAGACAGTAGGACTGTCCATAATTGTAGCCGTTTTAATAAGGTTGTCCATTAGAGTTGGCGAGCATTCATCCAATCAGAAACTGTACCGCTATTCAAACTTTGTTGAGCAAATCTATCACCAATGCGTTGCAATGTCACAAGTTTATTGCGAGACTCTGCAAGGTCATTTAGTAGGTTTGATGGGGTCGGAGAATTCAGACGCTCACATAGTTCTTTAGCGGATATACACAGCATCAGAGAAGCCGCCCTAACAGAGTTCTGCGTAGCCACAAACTGTCCTCCAACTGACTTGAAGTCAGCAGACTGGGTGATGATTTCCTCTGCTTGTTTCATAGGTATGGTTACGAATTTGCTGTTAGGGCGTTTCTTCTGTGCGATGATTGCGTGTCTGAGGTAGGAGACTCCCTTGGACTTAGGCTCGTACTCCATCTTCAGAGAACAGAACCTGCATCAGCGTGGTGGTGTTCACACGCTTCATCTTCTTGTCGATGATGAGATTGATGTAGGTCTGGTTGTGAATCTTAGTCGGCTTCAGGAGACGAGCGACTCGACCATCGCTGAGAACGATGTACTGCGAGTTGTTATAGGGCTTGGCGGTGAGGGTCATAGGTATGATGGGTAAGGGTTAGAAGGGGATGGCATCCTCAGCGACCTCAGCGGAGGCGGCAGAGGGGTTCTGAGAGGCGTTCCAGAGACGGACAGCCTCAGCCTTGGTGTTGGCATCCTTGGCAGAGACAGTCAGGTTGTCACCAAAAGGCTTGGGAGTCCAG
>SESG01001686.1_pt1 | contig 41561 bp, 35 predicted proteins | sample 3171421 | NCBI WGS metagenome assembly SESG01 (sample SAMN10866946, study PRJNA518727) | freshwater metagenome | biome: subpolar coniferous forest; feature: holomictic lake; material: water; isolation source: holomictic Lake 227, 6 m and 8 m depth | place: Canada: near Kenora, Ontario | collected...
GTCCTCAGATCCCGCATCGCCCCCTGGCCCACCTTGAGGTACCCCTCGAACGGCCGGTCGAGGTCCAGGATCAGGGCCAGCACGACCGCGAGCACCACCGACAGGAGGCTGGTCGCGAGCGCGCTGCCGTCCCCCGTCAGCCCCCGCATGAATCCGAGCGCGAGGAGCACGAGGAACGAGACCGCGTAGAGCGTCCCGAAGATGATGGGAGGGATCGGGCTGCGCACCGCGGCGGCGAAGCGCCTGCCGTGCATGTCGATGACCTCGTTCACGGCCGTCACGAAGAGGGCCGTGGTGGGGGTGGGGGACGCCGAGGCGGCCTCGGCGGCGATGCCCCAGAGCACGCCCTGCAACTGCTCCGACCGGGCGCTGGCTCCGGCCAGGAACGCCTCGACGCTCCCGGAGGATGCGGCCTCGAAGCGCACGTGGACGTAGGCGCGAAGCGTCTCGCGCGCCCTTCCGCGCATCGGCTCGGGGATGAGGTCCGTCCGGAGCCAGGCCGTCCCGATGGCGTTCGCCTCCTCCACCACCAGTTCCCTCCGGTGATCGAAGCGCTGCCCCGCCATCCCGAAGGTGAATGCGAGCATGAGGCCGAGCAGCCCCAGCAGCCCGCCCATGATCGTCCCCATGTCGGCCGTGGAGCCGCGGTTCCGCGTGCGCGCACGGGCTCCGAGCCGGTAGCCGGCGCCGGCGGCGATGAGCAACGCCACCGCCGTCGCGAGCAGCACCACCACGAGCGGGATCCCTTCGAAGAGGCCGCGGGTCACGGGTGGCTTCCGGACGCATCGAGGGTGGATGCGATGGCGCGAGCCGCAGCGGCCGGGTCTCCCCCCTCGCGGAGGGGTCGCCCGATCACGACCACGTCGGCGCCCGCCGCCACCGCCTCGGCAGGCGTGGCCACCCGCGCCTGGTCTCCCCGCGACGCGCCCGCCGGGCGCACGCCCGGAACCACGAGCAGGGGCTTCGGGCCCAGCGCGGCCCGGACGGCAGCCACCTCGTGAGGCGAGCAGACGAGCCCGTCGGCCCCCGCGCCCACCGCGAGGCGCGCCAGCCGGACCACCGCATCGACGGCCGGCCCCGCAAGCCCGATGCGCGCGAGCGCCGCGTCGTCGAGGCTCGTGAGCACCGTGACCGCCAGCACGCGGAGCCGCCCGGCCGCGCCGCGCACGGCGGCGCGCACCATCTCGTCGCCCCCGGAGGCGTGGACCGTGAGCAGCGACGCCCCGCTCGCGGCGGCGCTGCGTGCCGCCCCCTCCACGGTGTTCGGGATGTCGTGGAGCTTCAGGTCGAGGAAGACGGGCCGGCCCAGCCTCGCCGCGGCGCGGACCGCCGGCGGCCCCTCCGCGGCGAAGAGCTCCAGCCCCACCTTGAGCATCCCGACCTCGGGCGCGACGGACCGGGCGAACGGCTCGGCCTCCGACCACGTGGGGAAGTCGATGGCTGCGCAGATTCGGTCACGCCCTGGCCGGCTCATGTCGTCGCTGCCCTCACCCGGCCTCGGCGGCGAGGAGCGCGCGGGCCCGTTCCTCCACGTCGGCGAGCGGGACCAGGTCCACCGCCTTGCCCCGGCGGAGCTTCCACTCCACCTTGCCCTCGGCCAGACCCTTCTTGCCGACGGCGATGCGCAGCGGGATGCCGATCAGGTCGGCGTCCTTGAACTTCACGCCCGCCCGCTCGTCGCGGTCGTCGAAGAGGACGTCCATGCCCGCCCGGCCGAGCGCGGCGGCGACCTCCTCGGCGGCCCGGGCCAGCTCCGGCTCCTTGCCCAGCGTGAGCACGGTGGCCTGGTACGGCGCGATGGAGAAGGGCCAGACGATCCCGTCGGCGTCGTGGTGCAGCTCGACCGCGGCGGCCATGACCCGCTCCACGCCGATGCCGTAGCTCCCCATCACGATGGGGGTCTCCTTGCCGTCGGCGAGGAGCACGTTGGCCTTCATCGACACCGAGTACTTGGTGCCCAGCTTGAAGATGTGGCCGATCTCGAGCGCCTTGAAGAGGTCGAGAGCCCCCTCGCAGCGCGGGCACCCCTCCCCGGCCTTCACCTTGCGCAGGTCGGCGAGCCGCGCCGCTGCGAGATCGCGGGCCGCGTCGACGCCCTCCAGGTGCACGTCGTTCTCGTTGGCCCCGGTGACCATGCCGGCGGCACCGGCCAGCGTCTCCTCGAGGAGGACCGTGAGGTGGCGCACGCCCACCGCGCCGAGCGACCCTGCGTCGGCACCCAGGAGCGGCCGGATCTCCTCGGGACGGGCCGGCCGTACCTGGGTGGCCCCGGTGGCGGTCTGGAGCTTCGCCTCGTCCAGCTCGTCGTCGCCCCGGACCACGGCCAGCACGGGCTTCTCGTCGGCCATGTAGACGAGCGTCTTCAGCTGGCGCGCGGCGGAGCGGCCGTACGGCGCCCGCTCCAGCGCCTCGATGGTGCGGACCCCGGGCGTGGGGAACCGGCGTGCCGCGTCGAGCCGCTCGCCGGCATCGACCGGGCGAGCCGGCCCCCGGCTGCGCGCGGTCTCGGTGTTGGCGGCGTACCGGCACTTCGGGCAGGCGGCCACGTCGTCCTCGCCGGCGTCGGTCCGGACCATGAACTCCTGCGAGCCGGAGCCTCCCATGGCGCCCGAGTGGGCCTGAACGGCCACGAAGTCGAGGCCGCAGCGGATGAAGATCTTCTCGTAGGCCCGTCGCTGGTCGTCGTAGCTCCGGTCGAGGCCGGCGGCGTCCACGTCGAAGGAGTAGGCGTCCTTCATCGTGAACTGGCGCACGCGGAGTACGCCCGACTTGGGGCGGGGCTCGTCGCGGAACTTGGTCTGGATCTGGTACCAGACCTGGGGCAGCTGCCGGTAGCTGCGCAGCTCGTCGCGGGCGATGGCGGTGAAGATCTCCTCGTGGGTCATGCCCAGGCAGTAGTCCGCTCCCTTGCGGTCCTTCAGCCGGAACATGTTGTCTCCCATCACCTCCCAGCGTCCGCTCTCCTTCCAGACCTCGGCGGGGTGGAGGGCCGGCAGGTGGAACTCCTGCCCGCCGATGGCGTCCATCTCCTCCCGGACGATCCGCTCCACCCGGGCGAGCGTGCGTCGCGCCAGCGGCAGGTGGTCGTAGATCCCGGCGCCGAGCTGGCGGATGAAGCCGGCCCGGACGAGGAGGCGGTGCGAGGCCACCTGCGCGTCGGCGGGGGCCTCCTTGAGCGTGGGAATGAACATCTGGCTGAAGCGAGCGAGTGCCATGGTGGCGGTCTTATACCGCAGGTGGCGCCCTCATGGCCCGGTCCGGGTGCATCGCGCCACGTGCCCCGCCAGGTGCAACTCGAGCCGGGCCCGCTCTTCCGGGTTGCCGTCGTCGGGGAAGACGTCGAGGGCCCTCCGGGCGGCGAGCAGCCCCTGCGGGCAGTCGCCCAGATCGCCGACCACCGATGCGTAGATGTCGAGGACCGTCGAGCTGAAGGGGCCGAGTTGCACGGCCCGGCGCGCGAGAGGGAGCGCCTCTCCCGAGCGACCCTCGTCGAGGAGGAGCTCGGCGAGCGCCGAGAGGGCGAGCGGGTTGCGCGGGGCGAGCTCCACCGCCCGCCGGAGCGCGGTCTCCCGCTCGGCCTTCTCCTCGGGCGGAAGGCTGTCGGCCAGGAAGGACCAGGCCCGCGGATCGGCCGGGTGTCCCTTCACTGCGAGTGAAGCGAGCGGGAGCGGATCCCGCCCCTCGCGCCGCGCCAGCTCCCGCAGGAGCACCGGGTGGGTCGGGTCCTCCGAGAGCGCCTCGTCGAGCTCGCGCCGGATGGTGTCCTCGTCCCCCTCGGAGGACGCGCCCCCGGCCCAGAGGAGCAGCCGGATGGCGTGGACCTCGGCGGGCTCGATGGGCTGGACGGTCAGCGAGGGCGGCGGACCGGGCTGCACCGGCCTCGCGTCGAAGCGCCCGTTCCGCGCCCAGGCGTCGAGCTCTCCGTCGAGCAGTTCGAGCCCCCCGGGCGTGGCACGGCTCCACTGGGGGAACGCGGACTGGAAGGCGTCGTCCGGTTCGTCGGCGCCGACCAGCCGGGCCTCGAAGGCCTGCAGCGCCTCCGGGTACTGGCTCGAGAGGTAGTGCACGAGGAGCCAGGCCGCGTCGTAGTAGGCGGCGAGCTCTCCGGGGGGGACGCTCGCGTCCCAGGCGAGGAGCTGGCGCGCCGGGATCCGCTGGGGCCGGGTCAGGGGACGGCGACCGGGCGGCACGGGGCCGGTGACCATCCGATTCCCCCAGGAGGTGGTGCCCACCGTCTCGGCCCAGCTGGCGAGCCCCTCCGAGAACCAGCGGGGCGTTCGAAGGAGAACGTAGGAGGAGACGTGGTGGGCCATCTCGTGGGCCAGAACCCGGCGCTGCTCCATCCCCATGGTGCCCGGGATCACGATCTTCGGATCGGCGGCGCCGCGCGCGTAGTAGGCGGCCGACCCGGCCGGCGCGAACCGCTGGTAGTCGGCGGTGGAGCGGAAGGCGATCACCGCGACGCGGACCGGCGGGTCGTGGCGTCGCTGGAAGAGCGACGCGGCCACCCCGTTGCGGATCCCCTCGAGCTCGACGGCGAGCGCCCGCGCATCGTCCTCGTCGAGGTCGGTGACCACCACGAAGGTGCTCGAGTAGACCGCGCGCCACGGGCGGCCGCCGTGGGCCTCGCAGCGGAAGGGCGGGCGCGAGGTGGCGCAGCCGGCGAGTCCGGCCGCGAGGAGCAGCATGGGCACGGCGCCCCGCATGGCTCCAGCCTACGCCGTGGGCTCGAGCTGTCCCGTGCCCCCGACCGTCCCGTGCCGGATCACCCGGCTGTAGAGGGTGATCTCCGGATCGGTGAGGAAGCGCCAGAGGAGCGCCGACCAGGACCGGTGCGAATGGAGGGGCTCGTAGAGCTCGGGCGCCATCCGCTTCAGCGCGGGGAGGCGCGTCCACGGAACCCGCATCAGGTCGTGGTGCTCGTTGTGGTAGCCCACGTTGAGCGCGAGCACGTTCATGGGGCCGTAGTAGGAGAAGGTCTCCTGGCTTCCCGGGTAGGTGAGGAAGTGCTCCTGGATCCAGCGGGCACCCACGGGGTGCAGGCCGATCGCGAAGGCGCTCGAGAGGAAGAGGTAGACGAGCGCCATCCAGCCGATGAAGTGGACCACGGCGAAGGCGAAGGCCACCTGGGCCAGCACGTTGGCCACGTACCAGCCGTCCCAGAGCTTGATGCGCTTCAGCTGGGTGGCCCGGAGCCCCTGGGCGAGGAAGTAGAAGAGGAGCCAGAGGGCCTTCCGGATCCCGGAGCGCCCCACCAGCCGGGCCTCCACGGGAGCGGCGAGGTCGGCGTCGATCTCCGGATCGCCCTGCCAGGCGTGGTGGAGCAGGTGGTAGCGCCGGAAGGCGATGCCGCCGGGAAAGACGATGGGCAGGTTGGCGAAGATCGCGGCGAGCGAGTTCACCCAGGGGGTCTTCACGATCAGGTTGTGCGACGCCTCGTGGATGAGGACCCAGAGCGCGTGGTCGGCCACGGCCCCGACCAGCCAGGCGACGGGGAGCACGAGCCAGAAGGAGCGGTCCCGGAGCAGCCAGGCGAGCGCCAGCTGGAGGCCGACCACGAGGAGCAGCACGACCGCCGACCAGGGCTCGGGCCCCTGCAGCGCCCGGGCCTCCGGGTGGGCGGCGAGCAGGCGGCGGTTCCGCTCCCGATGCGGTTCCGGATAGTCCACGCGGACGAAGTCGAGCGGCGCTGGCATGGGGGCTCCCGGGGTGCGGCGAGGCAAGTGGATGTTCTACAAAAGGAACCGCCCCCGCGCCACGAAGGCGGGGGGGCGGTCTGAAACGGGTGCTGGACGCCGGCTAGAAGTAGTAGTTGCCGGTGATCGTGATCTGGTTGCCGAGGAGCGGATCGACCGAGCGGATGTCGACGGTCCGGGTGTACTGCCACTCGGCGCCCATCGCGAAGCCGCCGTCCTGGTAGCGGGCCATCACGACCTGGGTCATGTTGCGCATGCGGGGCATGGCAGCCTGGCCAGCCGCGCCGAGCGCCTGGTAGACGTCGAAGAGGTCCTGGTAGCTCGGGTGATCGACGCCGAACGTGTACCAGAGCGAGAGGTTCTTGGTCACGTTGAAGCCACCCTGGACCCAGGCGCCGTAGCCCCAGATGTCACCGAAGTAGGCGGCGGGGGCGAACTGCAGGATGTTGCCGAGGAGCGGGCCGGTGTTCTTGCCCCACCAGGCGCTGCCGGCCAGCGCGATCGGGCCGATGTTGCCGTTGAAGCCGACCGTGCCGAGGGCCGTGACCATGTCGGTGTACTGGGCGGGAACGGCGATGGCGTTGTTGCCGTTCCGGTCGACGGTCTGCCAGTGGCCGGAGACCCACACGTTGAACATCTTGCCGAAGATGAGCTTGCCGCGGGCCTCGAAGGCGGGGAGGCCGGAGGTGATACCTGCGTTCTGGCCGTCCGGAGTGGGAATGGAGTTGGCCCAGCCCGAGCGCTGGATCGACCAGGCGAACTCGAACTTGAGGTCGTCACCGAAGGTGTGCCAGCCCCAGAAGCCGGGCTGCCGCCAGCCGACCGTACCGGCCGTGTAGGTGGCCGGGAAGGCGATGTGGCTGAGCGACTGGGGAATGACGCCGATCGTCAGCATGTTCTGCTGGCCGAGCTGGAGGATGTGGCGCCCTTCGTTCCAGTTGAGTTCCACGTAGGCGGTGCGCAGCCGGGGGAGGACGGAGACGTCGGAGAAGCCGCCCACGGTGGCGACCTCGGACGAACCGTAGAAGTCGAGCTCGACGACCGCCTTGGGGACCGCGCCGCCCAGGACTGCCGGGCCGCGGACCGAGAAGTTGAGCCGGGTCTGGCGGATGTCGAAGCCGAAGATCGGCTTGTCCGTGTCGTAGGCCTTTCCGGCCACGCCGGAAACGAACAGCGCGTTGCCGCCCTGCCCGGCGCCGAACAGCGCGTCCTGGAAGTAGCCGGCCACGGAGGCGAAGCCGTGGAGCTCGAAGACGAACGCCGGGGGCTTCGGCGTCTCCTTCACCACGACGGTCACGGTCTCGGTCTTCTTCTCCTCGATCACCGTAGTCTGGGCGGGCGCTGCCTGGGCGAACGCCAGGCCGGCGTATCCGATCACTGCCATGCTGAAGAGTGCCTTGAGTCTCACTTGTATCCTCCGGTTGAACCGTGCGGGAACGGCGCCTTGTTTCGCCGGGGCGGCGGCCACTCGGCGATTTGTGTGCAAACTTCTCGCATGCGAATGGTCACTGCGCAAGTTGCGACGCGTCATAGCCCCGGCTGGGGCGCACGGGCTTGATCCAGGACAAATTCCCAGGGGGGCGCGGGGGGATGGACGGGGCGTCACAGCGGGTGGTAACACCCTGCGTCTCTCTCGCCTCCCCTAGGAGAACCCATGAACGGACCGGTTCGCTCCCTGGCAGCAGCGGCAGTCGCCCTGCTCGCATTCCCCACCCTCTCCTCCGCAGAGACCGTGAAGATCGGTGGAGCCTTCTCGATCACCGGAAACGCGGCCGCCTACGGCGCGCAGCAGAAGCACGGCGTGCAGGCCGCCATCGAGGACGTGAACAAGAGCGGCAAGCTGAAGGGCATCACCCTCGAGCTCGTGCTGGAGGACGACGGCACCTCGAAGGAGCAGGGCATCGCCGTCTACCAGCGCTTCATCAACAAGGACAAGGTGAGCGCCATCATCGGCCCCACCCTCTCCAACACCGCCTCGGCCGCCGATCCGATCGCCCAGCAGGGCAAGACCCCGGTGGTCGCCGTCTCCAACACCGCCCCCAAGGGCATCACCGACATCGGCGACTACATCTGGCGCGTCTCGCTGACCGAGGCCCAGGTGATCCCCTCGGCGCTCGCGATCGCCAAGGCCAAGATGGGCTTCAAGACGGCCGCGGTCCTGTACGGCAACGACGACGTCTTCACCAAGGCCGGCTTCGACGTGATGAAGGCGGCGCTCGAGGCCCAGGGGGTCAAGATCGTCGACATCCAGACCTTCGCCACCAAGGACCGCGACTTCAACGCCCAGCTCACCGCCCTCAAGTCGAAGAATCCCGAGTTCCTCATGGTGTCGGCGCTCGTGGAGCAGGCCGCGGCCATCGTGTCGCAGGCCCGGCAGCTCGGATGGAACGTGCCCATCATGGGCGGCAACGGCTTCAACTCGCCGAAGCTCATCGCCAACGCCGGCCCGGCCGCCGACGGCGTGCTCGTGGGAACGGCCTGGAACAAGGCCTCCACCGACCCCGTCAACCTGGCCTTCATCGCCGGCCAGAAGGCCCGCAACAACGATCCCGACCAGTTCTGCGCCCAGGCCTACACCGGCGTGCTCGTCATCGCCGACGCCATCGCCCAGGCCGGGATGAAGGGCGGCCGCGACGACATCAAGGCCGGCTTCGAGAAGGTGAAGGACCTGTCCACCCCGCTCGGCAAGTTCTCCTTCCTTCCCAACCGGGATGGCAACCACGCCGCCGCGATGCAGATCGTGAAGGACGGCAAGTTCCAGATCCTGCAGTAGGCGCGGGGCGCACCGCGTGGGTCAGCAGATCGTCAACGGCCTGTTCCTGGGGAGCATCTACGCGCTCTTCGCGCTGGGCTACACGCTGGTCTTCGGGGTGCTCGACATCCTGAACCTGGCGCACCAGGCCGTCTTCATGATCTGCGCCTACGCGGCGCTCGTCCTCGTGGTCCACCTCCACATGCCGATGTTCGTCGCCTTCCCGGCGGCGGTGCTCCTCGGGGGCATCCTCGGCATGGGGGTGGACCGGATCGCCTTCCGCCCGCTCCGCGGCCGGAGCGATTCCAACATCGCCGGGCTCATCAGCTCCATCGCGCTCGCCACCATCCTCGAGGCGGTGGTCTCCCAGATCTTCGGGCCGGACGTGGAGCGCTTCCCGCTCGGCTCGGTCCCCACCCGGACGCTCCATATCGGGGACGCGGTGGTCTCGGAGCTGCAGATCGTCATCATCGCCATCGCGGCCGCCATGCTCCTCGGCCTCACCTGGCTGCTCCGGCGAACCCGGCTGGGGCGGCGGATCCGGGCCGTGGCCGAGAGCCCCAAGGCGGCCCGCGTGCTGGGCGTGGACGTGGACTGGATCATCTCCGCCTCCTTCTTCGTCTCCTCCGCGCTGGGCGCGGCGGCGGGGATCCTCTTCGGGCTGGCCTTCAACAACGTGGCGCCCGACATGGGGCGCTCGGTGGAGCTGAAGGGGCTCGCGGTCATCGTGCTCGGCGGCATGGGGAGCATGCCCGGGGCCGCGCTCGCCGGGCTGGCGCTCGGCCTCCTCGAGGTCTTCACGGTGGCTTTCATCGGCTCCTCGTACCGGGACGCGGTGGCCTTCGGCGTCCTCTTCCTGGTGCTCGTCCTGCGCCCGCGCGGCCTGCTGGGCTCGGCGGCGCTCCGCGAGGCCTGAGATCCCGTGTCGCTCGAGTCCCTCCAGGACATCTGGCTCACGTACCAGTCCACGGTGGCCTTCATCGGCCTGAACGGGCTGCTCGCGCTCTCGGTCTACACCACGCTCTCCTGCGGCCAGCTCTCGCTCGCACAGGCCGGATTCATGGCCATCGGCGCCTACGCCTCGACCATCCTCACCTTCCACACCGGGCTGCCCTTCGCCGTGAACCTGGCGGTGGCCACCCTGCTCCCGGCGCTCGTGGCGATACCGCTCGGGTTGCCCGTGCTCCGGCTGAAGGGGGTCTTCCTCGCCATCGCCACCATCGGTTTCGGCGAGGTGGTCCGTCTCTTCTTCGTGAACCTCGACTTCACGAACGGGGCCCTGGGGCTCACTGCGGTTCCCCAGCGAACCTCCATGTGGATGATCTACGCGGCCCTCGGCGCTGCCCTCTTCGTCCTCTGGCGCATCCGCGGATCGCGCACCGGCCACGCGCTCGAGGCCATTCGGGAGGACGAGCCGGCGGCCCGGACCATGGGGATCGACGCCGCCCGCTACAAGCTGGCGATGCTGGCGCTGGGCGCGTCGTTCGCGGGGCTCGCCGGCGCGCTCGAGGCCCACTACACCTACATGGTCTCGCCGAGCACCTACTCCTTCTCCCGCGTGGTCGACATGCTGGTGTACGCCGTGGTGGGCGGCACGGGGGTCTTCTACGGGCCGGTGGTGGGAGCCACCTTCCTCACCGCGCTCCCCGAGGTGCTGCGGGAGGTCTCCTCCCGGATCGGGCTCGCCCCGGGACCGGTGCGCCTCTTCGTGAACGGGCTCGTCCTGCTGCTCGTGATCCTCTTCCTGCCGGAGGGCATCTCGTCGCTCCCCCGGCGCGTGCGCGGGGCCCTGCAGGCCCGGAGGCGAGCCCGTGCTTCTTAGCCTCCAGGACGTTCGCAAGACGTTTGGCGGGCTGGCGGCCGTGGACGGGGCCTCGCTCTCGGTGGGCTCGGGCGAAGTGCACGGCCTCATCGGCCCGAACGGTGCCGGGAAGACCACCCTCCTCAACATGATCTCGGGGCTCATCCCGCCCACCGCCGGGACCATCGTGCTCGACGGGGAGCGGATCGACGGGATGCCGAGCCACGTCGTCGCGTCCCGCGGCATCACCCGCACCTACCAGAACATCCGGCTCTTCCCGGCCCTCACGGCGGCCGACAACGTCCTCGTCGGCGCCCACCTCCGGCGGGATGCCCCGCTCTGGCGGCGGATGCTCTTCCTCCCCTCGGCGGCGGTGGAGGAGCGGGCCGCGCAGGATGCCTCGCTGGCGCTCCTCGCTCGGGTCGGGATGTCGGGGCAGGCCGGCGAGCGGGCCAGCAACCTCTCCTACGGCGACCAGCGGCGCGTCGAGATCGCCCGGGCGCTGGCCTCCGAACCCCGGGTGATGCTCCTCGACGAGCCCACCGCGGGGATGAACCCGGCCGAGGTCGTCGCCATCGCGGAGCTCATCCGCAGCGTGGCGAGGACCGGCCACTCGGTGCTCCTCGTCGAGCACAACGTGAAGCTGGTGATGGACGTCTGCGACCGGATCACGGTCCTCGACTTCGGCAAGGTGATCGCCGACGGGACCCCGACGGAGGTCGCCCGCGATCCGGCCGTCATCGCCGCCTACCTGGGCGGGGAGGCTGCAGCGTGAGCGCCGGGGAGACGCCGCTGCTCGAGATCCGGGACCTCCAGGTCTCCTACGGCCACGTCCAGGCCGTGCGGGGCATCTCCCTCCGGGTGCACGCCGGGAAGGTGGTGACCCTCATCGGCCCGAACGGCGCCGGCAAGACGAGCACCCTGGCGGCGGTGGCGGGGCTGCTCCGCCCGGCGTCCGGCCAGGTTCTGCTCGAGGGGCGCGACGTCACCGGGCTCGCCGCCCACCGGGCGGTGGCCGAGGGCATCGTCCTCGTTCCGGAGGGGCGCAGCATCCTCGCGCGCATGAGCATCGAGGAGAACCTGTTGCTCGCCGCGGAGGCCCGCGTGCCCCGCCCTGCCGCGGCGGAGCAGCGCAGGCGCATCGAGGCGCAGTACGCCCGCTTCCCGGTGCTGGGGGAGCGGCGGCGGCTGCCGGCCGGGTCGCTCTCCGGCGGGGAGCAGCAGATGCTGGCCTTCGCGCGCGCGCTGCTCATGTCCCCGCGCATCCTGCTTCTCGACGAGCCGTCCATGGGGCTCGCCCCGCTGCTCGTCCGGCGCGTCTTCGACCTGGTGGAGGAGATCCACCGGGAGGGAGCCACGGTGCTGCTCGTGGAGCAGAACGCACGGCTGGCGCTCCAGGTGTCGGATCACGCCTACGTGCTGGAGCGGGGGAACATCGTCCTCGAGGGGCCCTCGGCGGAGCTGGCGCGCGACCCGCGGGTGCAGGCGGCCTACCTCGGCGGCGACGTCACGACCTGAACGGCGCCCGGACTACTTCGCCTCGCGCTCGGCGGAGATGCGCACGGCCTCCTCGACCAGCGCGTCCTCCAGCTCCTCGGCCTTCATCCGCTTCACGATCTGGCCGGACTTGAAGAGCAGCCCCACGCCGCCGTGGCCGTAGGCAACGCCCACGTCGGCCGCGGCCGCCTCGCCGGGGCCGTTCACCTCGCAACCCATGACCGCCACGTTCACCTCTCCCTTGAGCCGGGAGAGGCGTTGCTCCACCCGCTCGGCCACCGGGATCATCGCGACCGAGCAGCGGCCGCAGGTGGGGCAGGCGGTGAGCGTGGCCCCTCCGAACTTGAGCCCGAGCGACTTGAGCAGGCTGCGCGCGACCTTGACCTCCTCCACCGGGTCGGCGGCCAGGGAGACCCGCATCGTGTCGCCGATGCCGGCCGCGAGCAGGATGCCCAGGCCGGCGGCGCTCTTGATGGTGCCGGTCATCAGGGTGCCGGCCTCGGTGATGCCGAGGTGGAGCGGATAGTCGAACCGGGAGGAGAAGAGCCGGTTCGCGGCCACCGTCATCCCGATGTCGTGGGCCTTCAGCGAGACCTTGATCTCCTGGTAGCCCTCCTCCTCCAGCACCCGGATGTGCCGCTCGGCGCTCTCCACCATGCCCTCGGCGGTGGGCCACCCGTGCTTCGCGACGATGTCCTCCTCCAGCGACCCGGCGTTCACGCCGATGCGGATGGGGACGTTGCGCTCCCGCGCCGCCTTCACCACCTCGCGGACGCGGGCCTGGTTGCCGATGTTGCCCGGGTTGAGCCGGACGCAGTGAATCCCGGCCTCGAGCGCCCGGAGCGCCAGCCGGTAGTCGAAGTGGATGTCGGAGACGAGCGGGACCGGTGAGCCCCGGACGATGGCCGGCAGCGCGTCGGCGGCATCCCCGTCGGGCACCGCCACCCGGACGATGTCGGCCCCCTCGGCCGCGAGCGCCCGGATCTGCGCGAGCGTGCCCTCGACGTCGGGGGTCTGGGTGGTGGTCATCGACTGGACCGACACCGGCGACCCGTCCCCGATGGGGACGGGCCCGACGTGGATCCGCCGCGTCCTGCGCCGCTCCGCGATCGCGGAGATGTTTCCGTGATCGTACGCGCCCACCGGCTACTTCCCGGCGAGCTCGGCGTCGATGATCTCCTTGAAGGCGTCGAAGGGCTGCGCGCCGGAGATCAGGATCCCGTTCACGAAGAAGGCCGGCGTGCCGGTGACGCCGGCGTCGTTGCCCGCCTTGCGGTTCTCCTCCACGGTGGGGGCGTAGGTGCCCGAGTCGAGGCACTTGTCGAACTTGGCCTGGTCGAGCTTCAGGTCCTTGGCGTAGGACTTGAGCGCAGGGACGCCGAGCGCCCGCTGGTTGGCGAAGAGCTTGGCGTGCATCTCCCAGTACTTGCCCTGGTCGCCGGCGCAGTGGGCCGCCTCGGCCGCCTTGGGGGCGTTCGTGTGGTTGGGCAGCGGGAGGTCGCGGTAGACGACCCGGATCTTGTCGCCGTAGACCCGGACCACCTCCGACACGGTCTCCTCGGCGCGGCCGCAGTACGGGCACTCGAAGTCGGAGAACTCGACGATGGTGATGGGGGCGGTGGCCGGGCCGCGCGACGGCCCCTTGGCCTCGACCTGCTGGCGGGGCGGACGGTAGGCGGGCAGCAGGATCTCGACCTTGGCGTCGGCCTTCAGCTTGTCGTAGTAGCCCTGGGCCGCGGCCTGGGCCTTCTGCTGCTGGATGTAGCGGACGATGGTGTCCTTCACCTGGGCGACCGGCGGAAGGTCGCGCCCCTGGGCCTTGGCGGCGTCGTAGACCTGCTGCACCTCGGCGTCGGTGATGGGCGGGATGCGGGCCAGCACCTCGGCCTGGACGAACTCCTCGGGCGACTTGCCGGCTGCCTTGGCCTTCGCCTCCACGAGCCGCTTCATGATCATCGTGTCGAGGGCCTGGCGCTTCAGCTGGTACTGCTGCTCCTGGAACTGCTGGTCGAGCTTCTTCAGCTCGGCCTTGACCGACTCCTCGAGCTCCTTCGTGGAGATCACGTCCGTGCCGATCTTGGCGACGGGCGCGTTGGGGTCGGCAGCCGCGGCTGCGGCCTTGGCCTGGGTGGTGGAGGGCGAGGTGCAGGCCAGCGCGCCGAGGGCGGCGGCCACCGCGAGGTAGGGGCGGGTCGAGAACTTCATGGGACTCCTGGTTTGGAGGGTCGGAAAGCGGGGATTCTTCTCGACAACCTCCCGCCGGTCAATGCCATTCCCGCCGCAACCCTGGCTGCCTCCGTCCCGCCCCTGTCTGCTATCCTCCGGGGGGTGGAGGCACCATGACCCGTGACGTCTGGAAGCCGGAGCTCTACGCCCGATTCCGGGCCGAGCGCTCCCGCCCCTTCTTCGACCTGCTCGCGATGGTCCGTCCGCGGCTCGGCATGCGCGTCGTGGACCTGGGGTGCGGCACCGGGGAGCTGACGGCCGAGGCCCACAAGCGGCTCGGGGCCCGTTCCACGCTCGGGATCGACTCGTCCCCCGCCATGCTGGAGAAGGCTGCGCCGCTGGCGGGCGACGGGCTCTCCTTCGCGCTGGCCGACATCGCCACCTTCGAGCAGACCACCGGGTCGGGCTTCGACCTCGTCATCTCCAACGCGGCCCTCCACTGGGTCCCCGACCACCCGGCGCTGCTCGCGCGGGTGGCGCGGCTGCTCGCGCCGGGGGGGCAGCTCCTGGTGCAGGTCCCGGCCAACCAGACCCACGTCTCCCACCGGACGGCGAACGAGCTGGCACGGGAGGAGCCCTTCGCCTCGGCCCTGAAAGGCTACGTCCGGCACCGGGCGGTGCTCACGCCGGTCGAGTACGCCCTGCAACTCCACCGGCTGGGGCTCGTGGAGGAGGAGGTCCGGCTCCAGGTGTACGTCCACGAGCTCTCGGAGCCGGCCGACATCGTGGAGTGGTGCCGCGGGACCCTGCTCACCGACTACGAGAAGCGGCTCCCGCCCGACCTGTGGCCGCCCTACCTCGAGGCCTACCGGCAGCGCATCGCGGCGGCCATCCCGGACGAGCGCCCGTACCTCTACACCTACCAGCGCATCCTCTTCTCGGCCTCGCGGCCGCGGGTGGGTCCCGGAACCTCTCCGTGACAACGCGGCTCCAACCGAGCTAGATCGATTCGCCCCATCCCACGCGGAGGAAAAATGCCCCAGCACGAGAAGCTGGTCATCATCGGTTCCGGCCCGGCCGGCTACACGGCTGCCATCTACGCGGCGCGCGCCAACCTGACGCCGCTCCTCTTCGAGGGGATGCAGCCGGGCGGCCAGCTCACCATCACGACCGAGGTCGAGAACTACCCCGGCTTCGCCGAGGGGGTGATGGGCCCCGAGCTCATGGAGCGCATGAAGGGGCAGGCGGAGCGGTTCGGCACACGCTTCGTCTCCGGCGAGGTCACCCGCGTCGACCTCGCCTCCCGTCCGTTCCGGCTCTGGACCGACGGCGAGGAGTTCACAGCCGATGCGCTCATCGTGGCCACCGGCGCGTCGGCGAAGTGGCTGGGCATCCCCTCCGAGAAGGCCTACCAGGGCAAGGGCGTGTCGGCCTGCGCCACCTGCGACGGGTTCTTCTTCCGCGGCCTGGACGTGGCCGTGGTCGGCGGCGGGGACACGGCGCTCGAGGAGGCCACCTTCCTCACCAAGTACGCGAACAAGGTCTACCTCGTGCACCGGCGCGACGCGCTGCGCGGTTCCAAGGTGATGCAGGAGCGTGCCCGCCAGAACCCCAAGATCGAGTTCGTCTGGAACCAGGCGGTGGACGAGGTGCTCGGGGACGGGAAGTCCATGACCGGCCTGCGGCTGCGGAGCACGAAGGACGGCGGCACCCGGACCCTCGCGGTCCAGGGCTTCTTCCTCGCCATCGGCCACGAGCCCAACACCGGCGCCTTCCGGGGCCAGCTCGACATGAACGACGTCGGCTACCTCCTCGTGAAGTCCCCGTCCACGCGCACCAGCCGCGACGGCGTCTTCGCCGCAGGGGACGTCGCCGACCCTCACTACCGGCAGGCGGTCACCGCAGCCGGGTCCGGTTGCGCCGCAGCCATCGACGCCGAGCGCTGGCTGGGCGAGCAGGGCATCCACTGAGACGAGGCGCGCCGTGCGCATGATCGACGTGGGGGCGAAGCCCCGTACCGACCGGGTGGCGGTGGCGCGTGGCCGCGTGACCATGTCCCGCGCCACGCTCGGCATCCTGCGGCGGGGCGAGGCGGAGAAGGGGGACGTGCTCGCGGCGGCGCGGCTCGCCGGGATCCTGGCGGCGAAGCACACGCCCGACATCGTCCCGCTCTGCCATCCCATCGCGCTCTCGGGCACGGAGGTGGAGGCGGTGGCCCGGCCGGGCGGGGTGGAGGTGACCGCCACCGTCCGCACCACCGACCGGACCGGCGTGGAGATGGAGGCGCTCGCCGCGGTCGCCGCGGCCTGCCTCACCGTCTACGACATGCTGAAGCGCTACGAGCGCGGGATGCGCATCGAGTCGATCGAGCTCATCGAGAAGTCCGGCGGTCGGACCGGGCGCTGGGTGCGCCCGCGTCCCGCACGTCGGCCGGCGCGATCCCCAGCACCTCGAGCGCGTTCCGGCCGCACACCCGGCGGATGACCGCAGCGGAGAGCCCGGCGCGCGCCATCCGGTCGGCCGCGCGGGGCAGGGCGAGCAGGTCCCCCGTCCCGTCGCCGGCGTGGGAGGCGAAGGCGATCCCCTCCGGACCGAGCGAGCGGACGATCCGGAGAGGCGCGTCGATCTCCCCACCGCCGGCGGAGAGGGAGAGCACGGCCACGTAGCCCACCGCGCGGAGCAGTCGCACCGTCCGCGCGTCGGTCCCGTCCACGAGCACCCGCTCCGGCGGAAGGGCACTCTCCTGGAGCAGCGCGATGGCCCGGCGCACCTGCCGGGGTCCGCGAGGCGGCGGAACCTCCAGGAGGACCGGGACGCGCAGCTCGCGCGCCATCTCGAGTTGCCGGGAGAGCACCTCCTCCTCGCGCGGCGAGCCCGAACCGGCGCCGACCGGCCCGATGGCGGAGATCCGGGGGCGGGAGAGCCAGTCGGGCAGCTCGGCGAGGAGCGCCTCGAGCCCCCGCGCCGGGATCCGGTCCGGCGGCACCGAGAGGGCGCCGAAGGCGGCGAAGCCTCGCTGCCGCATCCGCCCGAGCGCGCCCACCGCGAGATCCTCCCATGCACGGCGGAGGTCGGCAGCGGTCGAGGACGGCCTCCCCGCCGGCAACGGGACGAGCGCGCCGGCGACCCCGAAGAACCGGAGGTCGGTGAGGTCGCGCGCCCGGAGCGCTTCCGCCTGGAGGTGGGCGTCGAAGAAGGTCCCGGGGGCGCCCGCACCGGTCACGGAACCGCCGCCCTCCCCTCCAGGCGCGGATCGCTCGCTCCCTCGCACCACCCGGTGGCCGGATCGATGCGCACCGCCTGCGGGTTGCCGAAGGGCGAGGAGAGGGTCTCGATCCGGTGGCCGCGCGCCTCGAGCGCCCGGCGGGTCTCCTCCTGGAGCGCCCCGGGCTCGGCGACCACCACGTCCGGCTTCCACTGATGGTGAATTCGGGGGGTCCCGAGCGCCTCGTCGAGCGGCATGCCCCCGTCCACGACCCGCAGGATCGCCCAGGCGACGGTGGAGGGGATGGTGCTCCCGCCGGGAGATCCCAGCGCGAGGAGCAGCTTCCCGTCCGGCCGGAAGACCATCGTCGGCGACATGGACGACAGCGGGCGCTTGCCGGGGGCGGGCAGGTTCAGGTCGGCACCCTCCAGCCCGAAGGCGTTGGGAGTGCCGGGAGCGGCGTCGAAGTCGTCCATCTCGTCGTTGAGCAGGATTCCCGTGCCCGGCACCACCACGCCCGACCCGAACTGGAGGTTCACGGTGGTCGTGAGGGCGACGGCGTTGCCCTCGGCGTCCACGACCGAGACGTGGCTCGTGTGCCCGGCGGGCGCCGCGGGTGCCGGAGGGCCCGACGTGGACGCCCGCTCCCCGATCGCGCCCCGGACCTGCGCCGCGAATCTCTCGGACGCCATCTCCCGGGCCACCGCTTCGGCGCCCGGGGCGAAGTCCGGATCGGCGAGCGCGCCGCCCCGCCGCTCGAAGAGCCGGCGCTCGGACTCGACGAAGGCGTGGAGGTAGCGCTCGGCCGACCGGGACACGTCCTTCGGATCCTGGGCCTCCATCGCCCGGAGCAGGCCGAGCACGATCGCCCCCCCGGCCGACGGCGGTGGGAAGCTCGCCACCCGGTGGCCGCGGAACTCGCCCCAGAGCACCTCCCGGGTGCGGGTGCGATAGGCCGCCAGGTCCTCGGCGGTGAGCACCCCGCCGCGCGCCCGGGCCGCCGCGGCGATGCGCGAGGCGAGCGCCCCCCGGTAGAAGGCGTCCGGGTCCTTGCCCAGGAGCCGCAGCGTGGCCGCGAGATCCCGCTGGACGATCCGGGTCCCCGGCACGGGCGGCTCGCCGCGGGGCAGGTAGACGGCCGCCCCGGCCGGGTCCTCCGCGAGGCACGACCGGGCCGCCACCGCGGCACGGCGCCAGTGACGCCCCACGACCACGCCCTCCCGCGCGAGCCGGATCGCCGGCGCCACCAGCTCCGAAAGCGGTCGGGTCCCGAACCGACGGGCGATCTCGGCGTACCCCTTCACGGCGCCGGGAACCGCGATGGAGAGCCCCCCGCAGCGGGAACGGCGCGGATCGGGCCGGCCGTCGACCCGGAACATGTCGGGGGTCGCCGCCGCGGGAGCGGTCTCCCGGAAGTCGATCGCCACCACCCGGTCCTCTCGGGCCAGGTAGACGAGCGCCAGCCCCCCTCCGCCGATCCCGGAGCTCTGGGGCTCCGCCACCGAGAGCGCGAAGGCGGCGGCGACCGCCGCGTCGGCCGCGTTCCCCCCGGCCCGGAGGACCGCCGCCCCGGCCTCGCTCGCCACCGGGTTGGCCGCGGCCACCGCCCCGCGGGGCGAGACGGCCACGTGGGCCAGGAGGAGGGGGAGGAGGGGCGCCAGGGTCATTTCCCCATGGGTAGCACGACCGGGCGGGGGGCTCGCACCGCGAGCCTTGATTCCCGCCTCGGGTGGCCCTAGCCTCCCCGCCATGCCGACACCTTCGAAGAAGCGCAAGGGAACCGCCCCGCTCGCAGCCATCGTCCTCGCCGCTGGCAAGGGGACGCGCATGAAGACGACCCGCGCCAAGGTCCTCCACCCGGTGTGCGGGCGCCCGATGGTCTACTTCCCGGTGAAGCGGGCGCTGGAGGCCGGTGCGCGTCCGGTGGTGATCGTGGTGGGGCACCAGGGGGACGAGGTGGAGGCCTCCCTGCGCGCCGCCCTGCCGGGCGCGCCGCTCCAGTTCGCCCGCCAGGAGAGGCAGCTCGGCACGGCCCACGCGGTGCTGGCCGCCAGGCCCTCGCTCCGCGGCTACCGCGGTCCGGTGATGATCCTCTCCGGCGACACCCCGCTGCTCACCACGCACACGCTCGCATCGGTCGTCGAGGCGCGCACGGCGCCGGGATCGCTCGCCTTCGCGACCATGGACCTCGAGAACCCGGAGGGATACGGACGGGTGGTCCACGCGCCGGGCAAGGGGCCCGCACTGATCGTGGAGGAGAAGGACGCCACCCCGGAGGAGCGGCAGATCCGGGAGGTGAACGCCGGGCTCTACGTCGCCGACGCCGAGTTCCTCTGGTCCACGCTGTCGCGCGTGGACGCCAGGAACGCCCAGCGCGAGTTCTACCTGACCGACCTCGTGGCGCTGGCCGCCGACGGCCCCGGTGCGGTGGCCGTGCGGGTCTCGCCGGTGGAGGCCCAGGGGGTGAACGACCTGGAGGACCTGTCGCTCGCCACCCGCGCCATGACCCGGCGCATCGCCGCATCGCTCATGAAGTCGGGCGTGACCATCGAGGACCCGGAACGCTTCGACGCGGACGAGGGGGTGCAGGTGGCCCCGGACACGGTCCTCGAGCCGGGCGTGCGGCTGCGCGGCGCCACCCGCGTGGGGCCGGGCTGCGTCGTCGGACAGGGCTCGATCCTGATCGACACCCAGGTGGGCGCCGGGGTGCAGATCCTCCCCTACAGCCACCTGGAGAAGGCCCGCGTCGGCGACGGCTGCCGGGTCGGCCCCTTCGCCCGGCTGCGCCCCGAGTCGGTGATCGCGACCGGGGCCCACGTCGGGAACTTCGTGGAGCTGAAGAAGACCACCCTGGGCAAGGGCTCCAAGGCGAACCACCTCACCTACCTGGGCGACGCGACCATCGGCGCGGGCGTGAACATCGGGTGCGGCACCGTCACCTGCAACTACGACGGGGAGAAGAAGCACCCCACCCGGATCGGCGACGGGGTCTTCGTGGGATCCGACTCGATCCTGGTGGCGCCCATCTCCATCGGCAAGGGGGCCTACGTGGCCGCCGGCTCCACCCTCACCGAGAGTGTACCGGCCGGCGCGCTGGCGCTGGGGCGCGCGCGCCAGGTGACGAAGAAGGGCTGGGCCCGGGCCAAGGCCGCCGCGAAGCCTGCCGGGAAGGGTCGCTAGCCGTGTGCGGGATCGTGGGGTACGTCGGGCCCCGCCCGTGCGTGGACCTGATCGTGGACGGGCTCCGTCGGCTGGAGTACCGCGGGTACGACTCGGCCGGCATCGCGGTGCTGGGGGCGAACGGCCTCGACATCCGGCGCAGCAAGGGGAAGCTCCAGAACCTGGTGGAGCGGCTGAAGCAGGAGCCGCTCTCCGGCACCACCGGCATCGGCCACACCCGCTGGGCCACCCACGGGCGTCCCTCCGACGAGAACGCCCACCCGCACCGGTTCGGCGGGGTGGCGGTGGTGCACAACGGCATCATCGAGAACCACCTGGAGCTGAAGTCGGCGCTCCAGGCCCGGGGGCACAAGTTCGCCTCCGAGACCGACACGGAGATCTTCGCCCACCTCGTCTCCGCGGCGCTCGAGGGGCCGGCGCGGGGCGACCTGAAGGCGGCCGTGCGCGAGGCGCTCCGGCAGGTGCGCGGCACCTACGCCATCGCGGTGATCGCCGAAACGGCACCGGCCACCATCGTGGCCGCCAAGAACGCCAGCCCGCTCGTGGTGGGCTACGGCGAGGGGGAGAACTTCCTCGCCTCCGACGTTCCGGCCATCCTGGAACATACACGCAGAGTGAACTACCTGGAGGAGGGCGAGCTGGCCGTCCTCCGCCCGGACGGCATCTCCATCGAGGACGCCTCCGGCGCCCCGGTGACGCGCGCCCCGCGCCGCATCGAGTGGAGCGCGGTGGCCGCCGAGAAGGACGGCCACAAGCACTTCATGCACAAGGAGATCTTCGAGCAGCCCCGGGCGGTGACCGACACCATCCGGGGCCGCGTCTCCCTCGAGGAGGGGGACGTCACGCTCGACGGGATGGAGCTCGACCCCGCCTGGCTCCGGGAGGTAGACCGGATGGTGGTGGTCGCCTGCGGCACGAGCTGGCACGCCGGGCTCTCCGGCCGGCTCATGATCGAGCAGCTGGCGCGCCTCCCGGTGGACGTGGAGCTGGCGAGCGAGTTCCGCCACCGCGACCCGGTGGTGGGGCCGCGCACCTTCGTGCTCGCCATCTCCCAGTCCGGCGAGACGGCCGACACGCTGGCCGCCGTGAAGGAGGCGAAGAAGCGCGGCGCGCGCGCCTTCGCCATCTGCAACGTCCTCGGCTCCGCCATCCCCCGCGAGTGCCAGGGCACGCTCTACACCCACGCCGGTCCGGAGATCGGGGTGGCCTCCACCAAGGCCTTCACCACCCAGCTCGCGGCCCTCTTCCTGCTCGCGGTGAAGCTGGGGCGGATGCGCGGAACCCTCTCCGCCGAGGCCGCCCGGGAGCAGCTCGAGGCGCTCGTCCGGATCCCGCAGCAGATGGAGCACGTGCTGCGCCAGGAGCCGACGGTGATCCCGGTCGCGAAGCGTTGCGCCGCGGCGCGGGACGTCCTCTTCCTGGGACGCGGCGCGCAGTTCCCGGTGGCGCTCGAGGGGGCGCTCAAGCTGAAGGAGATCTCCTACATCCACGCCGAGGGCTACGCCGCCGGCGAGATGAAGCACGGCCCCATCGCCCTCATCGACGAGAACCTCCCGGTGGTGGTGCTGGCGGTGAAGGAGCCGAGCTACGAAAAGACGCTCGGCAACGTGGAGGAGGTTCGCGCCCGGGGCGGCCAGGTGATCGCGGTGGTCGCCGAGGGGGACACCCACGCCGCCAGCCTCGCCACGATGGCGCTCGTGGTCCCGCAGAGCACGCCGCTGCTCGCCCCGCTCCTCACCATCCTGCCGCTCCAGTTCCTCGCCTATCACGTGGCCGACCTGAAGGGCACCGACGTGGACCAGCCGAGGAACCTGGCCAAGAGCGTCACGGTGGAATGAACCTCCGCCTCTTCGTGGCGCTCGAGCCGTCCGACCCGGTGCGCCGACGGCTGGGCGCGGCGCAGGAGGCGCTCCGCAGAGCCGCGGGGCGGCACGCCGAGGAGCTCCGCTGGGTCCCGCCGGACCGGCTGCACCTGACGCTCCACTTCCTCGGACAGGTCCCGGAGGAACGGCTCCCCGCCGTGGGGGGCGCCGTGGCGGAGGCGGGCGCGCGCTCCCGGCCGCTGCGGCTCGAGGTGCAGGGGGCGAGCGGCTTCCCGTCGGCGCGGAAGCCGCGGGTGGTCTTCGGCGGGGTGGGCGGCGAACTCGCGGGGCTGCGGGCGCTCGTGGACGAGCTGGGGCGCTCGCTCGGACCGCTGGGGTTCCCCGTCGACTCCCGCACCTTCAAGCCCCATTTCACCTTCGGTCGATCCCGGGAGGCGCACGGCGCCGCCGGTCTGGGGGGCGCCATCGCGTCCGCGGCCTCCGGCGAACCGATCCCCTGGCGGGCCGACGAGCTGGTCCTGTTCCGCTCCCACCCGGGCGCGGGGGGATCTCGCTACGAGCCGCTCCTGCGGGCCCGGCTCGGGCCTTCGGGCGCGCCGGCCCGCTGACGGCGCACGCCACTTCTCTTGCGTTTGTACGGATGTTCAGTATTCTTCCGTTCAGGTGGGATGTCGGACCCCCCTGCTAGAAGTCGCTGGGTCGGAACGAACGAACGGACGAACGAGGGGGCGCGGCGCGCCCCGACAAGGAGCGGTGAAGATGCCCGTGGCACCGGAGAAGGAAAAGGCGATCGAGCTGGCGGTTTCCTCCATCGAGAAGGCCTTTGGAAAGGGTTCCATCATGCGCCTCGGCAACGAGGAGGCCATGGTGAAGGACGTGGAGGCGATCTCGACCGGCTCCGTCTCCCTCGACATCGCGCTCGGCGTCGGCGGGCTCCCCCGCGGACGCATCATCGAGATCTACGGGCCGGAATCCTCCGGCAAGACCACGCTGGCCCTGCACGCCGTGGCCGAGGCCCAGAAGAAGGGGGGCATCGCCGCCTTCATCGACGCCGAGCACGCGCTCGACGTGGGCTACGCCCGCAAGCTGGGCGTCCGCACCGACGACCTGCTCATCTCCCAGCCCGACACGGGCGAGCAGGCGCTCGAGATCACCGAGACGCTGGTCCGCTCCGGAGCCATCGACGTGCTCGTGATCGACTCGGTGGCGGCCCTCGTCCCCCGGGCCGAGCTCGAGGGGGAGATGGGCGACGCCCACATGGGCGTGCAGGCCCGCCTCATGAGCCAGGCGCTCCGCAAGCTCACCGGTACCATCTCCAAGTCGTCCACCATCGTCATCTTCATCAACCAGATCCGCATGAAGATCGGCGTGATGTTCGGCAACCCCGAGACCACCACCGGCGGCAACGCCCTCAAGTTCTACGCCACCCAGCGGCTCGACATCCGGCGCATCGGCGCCATCAAGGACGGGGAGCAGGTCATCGGCAACCGCACCCGCGTCAAGGTGGTGAAGAACAAGGTTGCGCCTCCCTTCAAGGAGGTCGAGTTCGACATCATGTACGGCGTGGGCATCTCCAAGGAGGGCGACCTCCTCGATCTCGCCTCCAACGAGAACCTCGTGGAGAAGAGCGGCGCCTGGTACAGCTTCGACGGGGAGCGCATCGGCCAGGGGCGGGAGCAGGCCAAGACCTTCCTGCGCGAGCACCCCGAGATCCTCCAGAAGATCGAGGGTCTGGTGCTCGCCAAGTTCGGCGTGCGCCGTGGTCCGGTCGCCGTCCCGGCTCCCGAGGAGCCCGTCGACGAGGGGAAGCGGCCCCGGGTGAAGGCGGTCAAGTAGTTCCGGGGGGGTGGTGCCGGCGCGCCCCGGCGCGGGATACACTCGGCGTCTCATGCAAGGCCCCCTCGACTCCCGGGACTGGCTGTCGGAGACCCTCGAGGCCCGCCTCGCGGGGCACGAGCCCGTCTCCGTCCGGGCGCGGCTCCCCCGGGAGCTGCGCGACGCCGACCCCGAGGGGCCCGACCTGGAGGCGCGCGCGCGGATGCTCGTGGCCCGCTCGCTCCGCCACCGCGTGCTCGATCGCCAGGCGCGGGACGACGAGACCACCGCCGGCACGGTCGATGGCCACCTGGCCATGATCCTCGAGCTGACGGCCCTGCTCGACGTGCCCTACGAACCGGCCCGGCGTCGGGCCGAGCTGGCCGCCGTCCTGGCCGCCGCAACCGGGGACATCGCCGGTGCGGTCGGGGTGGCGCCCCGCGGGGGCCAGGCCCCCTCCCCCGCGCTGGTGCGTCGCACGCTGGCGCGGGCCGGCCAGCGGCTCCTCCGGATTCACTTCCCTCCCGGCGATCCGGAGCGCGGCCTCCCGCTCTACGCGGGAACGGTGGCCATCCAGCGGCGGCTCCTGGCCCGCCTCGCGCTCGACTACTTCCAGAGCGGGGAGCTCCAGGCGGACGACGCCGTCTCCGACCTGGAGCAGGCCCGGGAGGAGGAACTGTGCCTCGTCGAGGCGCTCGCCGGGCTCGCCACGGCCGACCCGCTCGTTCCCCGGCCCGACCGGCGCGTGGTCTCCCGGCAGGTGGAGCGCATCGGGCTCGACAGGGAGCGGGTGCAGGCCGCCCGGGAAGCCGCGGCGGCGCCCCGGGAGCCGGAGGAGATCGTCGCCGACACGCCGGAGCGGCTGCGCGGCTTCCTCTTCGAACAGCTCCTGCTCGCATCCCTGGGCATGCCCGCGGGCTCCACGCCCCGGTCCGAGTTCCTGGCCCGCTTCGCGACCGCTGCCGGGATCCCGCCCGAGCGGGTCGCCCCCCTCCAGGTCGAGGCGGCCGCCTTCCACGCCGACCACCAGGCCTGGTTCCGGGCCTTCGGCCTCCCGGCGGAGGCCGAGTGGAGCGAGCTCGCCGACGAGTGGAACGAGTTCGGCGGGCGCATGGTCGACCGGGTGGCCGCCATCGTGAACGAGAACCTGGACGCCATCGCGGTGGAGCTCAAGGAGACCGGTGAGCTGGGCACGCTGCTCGCGAAGGCCGCGGCCGGCCAGACCCTAGATGCCACCGAGCGCAAGAAGGTGAAGGCGCAGCTCATCGATCTCGCCAAGGCGGTGCCGGCGCTCGCCATCTTCGCGGCGCCGGGTGGGATGGTGCTCCTGCCGCTGCTCGCGAAGCTCCTGCCCTTCGACCTCTTGCCCTCGGCGTTCCACGCGAAGAGCAAGGAGGCCGCCCGCCAGGAAAGGGAGGCGGCCTACCCGTCCCGGAAAGGCCGGTGACGGGAGGTCTGAAGCGCCCCGCCTTCCGTAGTATGACTGCCGGGTGCGGATCGCCTTCCTCGGCACGCCGGCCTTCGCGGTGCCGGCCCTCGATGCGCTCGCCCTCGCGGGTCACGAGGTCGCGGTGGTGGTGGCGCAGCCCGACCGCCCGGCGGGGCGGGGGCAGGAACTGCGCGAACCGGCCACCAAGTCCTGGGCGACGGCCCGCGGCATCCCGGTGCTCCAGCCGCTCAAGGTGCGGGACGGCGTCCTCGCCGGGCAGCTCGCCGCCCTCGCCCCCGACCTGCTGGTGGTGGTGGCGTACGGCCGCATCCTCGGCGACGACCTCCTCCGGCTCGCCCCGCAGGGAGCGGTGAACGTCCACGCTTCCCTGCTCCCCCGCCACCGCGGCGCGGCCCCCATCCAGTGGGCGATCGCCGAGGGGGAGCGGGAGACCGGCGTCACCATCATGCAGATGGACACCGGCCTCGACACCGGCGACATCCTGCTGCAGCGGACGATCTCCATCGGAGACGACGACGCCGAGGCTCTCTCCCCGCGCCTCGCCCGGCTCGGCGGTGAGGCGCTCGTCGATGCGATCCGGCTGCTCGAGGCCGGAGGGATCGTCCCGGTCCAGCAGGACGACGCGAAGGCCACGCTGGCGCCTATCCTCGAGAAGGAGCACGGCCGGCTCGACTTCCGCGAGCCCGCCACCCGCCTCGCAGCCCGGATGCGGGGTTTCCGTCCCTGGCCGGGCGCCTTCACCTCGCTCGCCGGCCGAACGCTCAAGGTCCACGCGGCGGCGGCGGGGGGCAACGCGGGGCTCGATCCCGGGAGTGCCCGGGCGACCCAGGACGGTGTCCGGGTCGGCTGCGGGGCGGGATCATCCCTCCTCCTCACCGAGGTCCAGCTGGAGGGGAAGCGGCGCGTGCCGGCCGCTGAATTCCTGAAGGGCCATCCGCTTCCGGAAGGCACGGTCCTCGGCCCGTGAACGCCCGGGAGATCGCCTTCGCGGTGCTGCGACGGGTGGAGGAGGGGGGCGCCTACGCCTCCCGCGCCCTCGACGCCGCGCTCGCCCAGGCAGGCGCCACCGACCCGCGCGAGTCGGCGCTCGCCACCGAGCTCGTCTACGGGACGCTGCGCCGTGCGCTGCAGCTCGACGCGGCGCTCGCGCCCCATTCCCGCCGCGCCCTCGACGGGATCGATCCGGCTGCCCGGGTCGCGCTCCGGATGGGCGCCTACCAGCTCCTCTTCCTCCGCGTCCCCGCCCACGCCGCGGTGGGCGAGGTGGTCTCGCTCGCGAAGGCCGTGGACCACGGTCGCGCCGCGGGCTTCGTGAACGCCGTCCTGCGCTCCCTCTCCCGTGCGCCGTCGCTGCCCTCCCCTCCTCCCGCGTCGCTCGACCCGGTGGCCCACCTGGCCGCCTCCGAGTCGCTCCCCGGCTGGCTCGCGGCCGAGTGGATCGGCTGGTTCGGGGCGGCACGGGCCGGGGCCCTCGCCGCGGCCATGAACCAGCCCGCGCCCCTCGTGCTGCGCTCCCCCCGGCGCGACGAACTGCTGGCCCGTCTCGCCGCCGCGGGCATCGGGGCCGTCCCCACGGAGCGCTCGCCCCACGGCATCCGGGTCGCGGGGGGTTCGGTGGAGCAGGTTTCGCGCGCGGCGGGCGGGATCCCCTTCCAGGTCCAGGACGAATCGGCCCAGCTCGTCACCCTCTTCGCGGCGGCCGGACTTCCCCCGGGACCGGTCCGGGTGCTCGACCTGTGCGCCGCACCGGGCGGGAAGGCCTTCCACCTCGCCGAGATCCTGCCGGCCGGCTCGGAGGTTGTGGCGGTGGAGATCCACCCGCGCAAGGCCGACGCGTTCCGGCGCGAGGCGGAGAGCCGCGGCCACGGAGGCGTCCGGGTGATCTGCGCCGACGGGTCGCGCCCCATCCCGGGGCTCGAGCCGGGGAGCTTCGACGCGGTGCTGGTCGATGCCCCGTGTGCGGGGCTCGGGACGCTGCGCCGCCACCCCGAGCTGAAGCTCCGCCGCTCCGCCGCCGACCTCCCCCGCTTCGCCGGGATCCAGGAGGAGATCCTCCGGAACGCCATCCTGTACGCGAAACCCGGAGCGCCGGTGACCTACTCGGTCTGCTCGCTGTCGCGTGCGGAGGGACCGGGCGTGGTCGCGCGCCTGGGCGCATCGGTTCGACGCGTACCCCCGCCCCCGAGCTTCCTCTCCGACCTCCTCACGCCGGAGGGAGACCTCCTCACCCTCCCCGACCTCTGCGGCGGCGACGGCTTCTACGCGGCGCGTCTGGCCGCGGTCGGACCCGACCGATAGACTGGGAACCCGCCATGGCACTGCCCATCCGCATCGCCCCCTCCATCCTCTCCGCCGACTTCGGACGACTGGCCGAGGAGGTCCGCGCCGTCGAGGCCGCGGGCGCCGACTGGATCCACGTGGACGTCATGGACGGCCGCTTCGTCCCCAACATCACCATCGGTCCGCTCGTGGTGGAGGCGGTGCGCCGGGCGACGCGGCTCCCCATCGACACCCACCTCATGATCGTCGAGCCGGAGCGCTACGTGGAGGCCTTCGCCCGGGCCGGCTCGGACCTGGTCACGGTCCACGCCGAGGTCTCGCCCCATCTGCACCGCACCCTCCAGGCCATCCGGTCGGCGGGAGCCCGCCCCGGCGTGGTGCTCAACCCGGCCACACCGGTCGAGGCCATCGAGTGGGTGCTCGCCGACGTGGAGATCGTGCTGCTCATGAGCGTGAACCCGGGCTTCGGGGGGCAGAGCTACATCCCGGCCGTCACCGAGAAGGTGCGCCGCCTGCGCCGCATGGCCGACGAGCGCGAACTCTCGTTCGACATCGAGGTGGACGGCGGCATCAAGGCGTCCACGGTGGGAGAGGTGGCCGCGGCCGGCGCCAACGTCTTCGTGGCCGGGACGGCCGTGTTCGGCGCCCCCGACTACGCCGCCGCCATCACGGGCATCCGCGAGGCGGCCTCCCGCGCGCGCGGAGCGTAGCGTCGGTCTCGTCATCTCTCCTCCGGGAAAGCTCGACGGATCTCCGGGTGGGTCGCCAGCAGGCGCAGGGCGCGGTCGAGCAGGGATCGCCCCGGCTCCACCTTGAACCAGGTGGAGGCGCCGCTCGGATGGGGGAGCGCGATCACGTCGGACGCCAACCCATGATACTCACAGTGAATGAGCTCGCCCACCACGCGATCGAGGCGGGTGTCGCGACCCAGGACCTGCTCGATGGCGAGCTTTCCCACGGGGAGCACGAGCCGGGGGCGCAGGATGGCCACCTCGCGCGCCAGGAACCCGCGGCTGGCCTCGATCTCGGCCGGCGAGGGGACCCGGTCGCCGCCGCCGCTCGTCTTGCCCGGGAAGGCCCGCACCACGGCGGCCATGTAGACCCGATCCCGGAATCGCTCCTCGGTGGTTCCGAAGGAGCGGGCCATCCAGGCGAAGAGGGTCTTGCCGGCGGTCCAGGCGAAGGGGCGTCCGAAGCGGGCCTCGTGGGGCCCGGGCGCCTGCCCGAGGAGGAAGATCCGGGAGACCACCGGCGGCCCGTGCACGGCCGGGCCGGCGAATCCCGGCATGCGCAGCGCGCGGATGTCCCGCTGCACCTCCTCGAGTGCGGCGACCCGCGCGGCCCGGCTCATCGTCGCCATGTCTCCTCCGGGACCGGGTGGTTTCGGCCCTCACAGCGTAACATCGGTTCGTGCACGGGCTGCTCGACCGGCTGGCGATGGCCTTCGAGGATCGCGTCCCTCGCCTGCCCCAGCCGTGGCGGCCCGGACCCGATCTCCCCTTCGACCCGTCCGGGCCTCCCCTGCCCCTCCCCCCGCTGCGCAGGACCGCGGCGCGGGGGGCGCGGCGCGGAACCGCGGTCCTCGTACCGCCCTGGAAGATCCGCTCGACCGCGATCCTCGCGGGCTGGGTGCGGGCGCTCACGGCGCGGGGGTTCGACGTCTGGATCCCGGTGCCCCCGCTGCATCTGGAGCGCACGCCCCCCGGCGAGCGGAGCGGCGAGGGGGCGTTCACCCCCGACCTGGGGCGCACCCGCGAGGTGCTCGACACGGCGGTCCGCGAGCTGCGCGGCTGCCTCGAGGCGGCCGCCGCGGAGGGAGGTGGGGTGGCGCTCGTGGGGCTCTCGCTCGGAGCGCTCACCGCGGCCTGGGCCGCCACCGGACCGGAGCGGGTCGATGCGGCGGCGCTCGTGGCGCCCCCCGCCGACCTCGCGGCCGTCTTCCTGCGGACCGCCATCGGGAGGCGCTACGCGACGCTCGCGCGGCGGGCCGGCGCGCCCGTGCCGGAGGACGGGGAGCTCGAGCGGAGGCTCGGGTGGCTCTCGCCGCTGCACCGGACGCCCACGGCCGGTCGCCTGCTCGTCGCCGGCGGGCGGTTCGACGCCATCGCGCTCGACGGACCGGGCCGGCTGGCACGGGCGTGGAACACCCCGCTCCACGAGCTCCCCCGCAGCCACCTGACGCTGCTCTTCGGGAGCCCCTCCCTGCGACGGGAGGTGGCGGACTTCGCGGCGGCGGCCGGGTGGCCTACTTCTTCGCCGCCCGCTGCGCGTCCCTGAGGGCCTTCACCTCGTCGAAGAAGGCGGCCGGGACGACCTCCCCGCGGACCACCGGCCACGACTTCTCGGCCATGGCCTTCCAGGGAACGGGATCGACCTTCACCACCTTGAGACCCTGCTTCTCCATGGCGGCGATCGCCTCGGCGTTCAGCTTGGCCACCTCGACGTCCACCTTTCGCCCCAGCTCCTTGGCGATGGCGACGAGCTTCGGACGGAGGTCGGCCGGGATCTTCTCCCAGGCATCCTTGCGGACCACGGTGGCGCCCACCAGCCAGCCCCAGTTCACGTCGATCATGTACGGCGCCTTCTCGAAGAGGCGTGCCGTCAGGACGTAGAGGGGAACGTTGGGGATGCACTCGATCATGCCGGTCTGCAACGAGGTGATGACGTCGGTGGAGGAGAGCACCACCGGGTTGAAGCCTGCGGCCTTCCAGGCCTTCACGCTTCCCGGGTCCCCCTCCCAGGCGAAGACCTTGGCGCCAGCCGCCTCGGCCGGGGTCTTGAAGGGCTTCGTGCAGAAGAGCTTGAGGGCCCCGATCGCGCCCCAGGTGAGGGGAACGTACCCCTTCTTCTCGAGCAGCGCGTCGAGCTTGGGCTCGAGGATCGGGAGCGCCCGTTCCAGCTCGGCGGCCGAGTCGAACATGAGCGGCACGGCGAGCGCGGTCGGCTCGGCGGCGATGTCGTGGAGCCCGATGGTGGTGACGGCGGCGCCCTGCAGCTGCCCCACCGCCATCTTGCGGATCATCTCCCCCTCGTTGCCCTGGGTCCCGCCCGCGTAGACGCGGAGCAGCACGCTCCCGCCGGAGGTCTGCTTCCACCGCTCGGACATCTCCTTCAGGAGCTCGTGCCAGGTGGAGCCGTTGGGGGCGAGCGTTCCCAGCTTGATCTGGACCTGCTGGGCGAGCGCGGGCGCGGCGAGGGAGGCGATCGCGGCGGCGAGGAGGATCTTCTTCTTCACTTTGGGTATCTCCGATCTCAGGCGAAGAGGTCGTCGACGTGGGCCAGGAGCAGGCGGGCGCGCCGCTGGGCGATCAGGTTGGCGAGCCGGTGCTCGGGCGCGGAATCGACGTCGAAGGCGATGACCCGGCGGAGCTCGGCCTCGTAGGCGGCCCGGTCCTGCTGCTGGACCAGCACGCTCTCCGCCCAGGAGACCCGGACCCCGAGCTTCTTCCCGCCGGAGAGGGCGAGCGCCCGATCGAGGTGGCGCCGGGCCACCGCCGGACCGCCGCCATCTGCGGCGCTGCGCCCGCCGTCGTAGGTCACGAAGAACTCGTGGAAGGCACCGTGGTCGAACGCCTCGTCGAGGGCCAGGCCTCGGCGCATCATCGCCACCGGCGCGGGCAGCTCGGAGACGAGCTGCATGTCCGACTTGCCGTCGGAGATGGCCATGGCCCAGGCGGCCGCGGTCCAGTAGAGGAGTTCGGCGTCCTCCGGGTTCACCCGGGCCAGCGCCGCGTCCAGGTCGCGCGCGCCGCGGAGGCTCTTCGCCAGGCCGGGGTAGCGAACGTCCAGCCCGCGCAGCCCGTAGTCCCGCGCCCGGAGGAAGAGCTTGCGCGCCCGGTCCCGCCCGGCCCGGGCCTCGGCGGAGCGCCCCTCCATCTCGGCGGCGTCGGCGTCCTGCTGGACGAAGGCGTAGGCGTACTGGGTGAAGTTCGCGGTGAGCGCCTTCAGGAGCTCCACGTCGTCCGGAAGGGTGACGAGGAGCGACTCCATCGTCTTCAGCGCGAAGGGGACCGCGGCGCGGACGAGCTCGGGGTCCTCGTCGCGGGCGAAGGTGTCGCCGCTGCCGGTGAATGCACTCGCGGCGATCTTCGCTCCCGTCGTCTTGCACGCGGAGAGGAGGAGCGGCGCCAGGGTGGCGAGAAGGAGCCTATTTTTCCAGGGTTTCACATGGACTCGCGTGTTACTTGTATTCGCCTCGTCGCGCGGGGGCAACGCTCCCCTTTCCTTATGGCGAAACCATGACCGGATCCGCGAATTTGCCGGACATCACGCCCCCGTCGGGTGGGGGGACGTCCGTCCCGGCGGGGCCGTGGCGCCGGGGATGGACCCTCGTGAAGCGGGGCGGCACAGGCGTCGGCGACCTCTTCGTCGTGGTCGTGCTCCTCGCCATGGTCTCCATGCCGGTGGCCTCCGCCCTGTGGCGCCGGTTCACGGGGCAGTCGATCACGAGCGCCACGGTGCTCGTCCAGCACCTCACCCTCTGGGTCGGGTTCCTGGGGGCCCTGCTCGCCACGCGGACCGACAAGCACCTCCACCTCACCACGCTCGACCTCTTCCCGGCGGGTCGCGGCCAGGAGGCGGCCCGGGTCTTCACGAAGTTCGTCTCGGCCGCGGTGACCGCGGTGCTCGCCTACGCCTCGGCGCGGCTCGTCCACGCCGAGAGCGAGGCGCGGATGGTGGTGGGGGGCGTCCCCTTCTGGTGGAGCATGTCGGTCATGCCGGTGTCGCTCGCCGCCATGTCGGTCACCTTCGTCTGGAAGTCCGGCAGGGGTCCCCGCCGGTGGATGCTGCGGACGGCGGGGTTCCTGGTGATCGCCTTCACGCTCCTCTGGGGCGCCGCGGCGCTGCCCGACCCGGTGGGCTGGCCGCTCGATGTCCTCGGAGCGCCCGGGCGGGCGTTCACGGCGCTCTCCTCCCTCGTCGGCAAGGCCCTCGGACCGCTCGCCACCCCGGGGGCGCTCGTGTGGACCTTCGGCGCCGCCGTGGCCCTCGCCTTCCTCCTCGGAGCGCCGGTCTTCGTGGGCATGGCGGGGCTCGCCATGGTGCTCTTCGTGAAGGACGCCACGCCGGTGGCGGCCGTCCCCACCCAGACCTTCACCCTCGTCTCCTCCTCCACACTGGCCGCCATCCCGCTGCTCACCGTGGCCGGGTACGTGCTCGCCGAGGGGGGTGCCGCGCAGCGGCTCGTGCGCGCCTACCGGGGGCTCTTCGGCTGGATGCCGGGCGGCCTGGCGGTCATGTCGGTGGCCGTCGCGGCCATCTTCACCACCTTCACCGGCGCCTCGGGCGTCACCATCCTGGCGCTGGGCGGCCTGCTCCTCCCCTCGTTGCTCGAGGACGGGTACCCGGAGGGATTCTCGGTGGGGCTGGTCACCGCGGCCGGCTCCCTGGGCCTCCTCTTCCCACCTTCACTGCCAGTGATACTTTACGGGGTCGTGGCGGGCACGGCCATCGAGGATCTCTTCATCGGCGGCCTCGTCCCCGGCATCCTCATGATCCTGCTGGTGGCCGCCTACGGGGTCTGGATGGGGGTCCGGTGCAAGGCCCCGCGGCAGCGGTTCCAGCCCCGGGAGGCGCTGCGATCCCTCTGGGAGGCGAAGTGGGACCTCGGGCTGCCCACGCTGGTGGTGGTCGTGGTCCTGTCCGGCTTCGCCACCATCGTGGAGGCCTCGGCCATCGCCGCCGCCTACGCGCTCGTGGTCGAGATGGTCGTCTTCCGGGAGCTCAAGCCCTTCTCGGATCTGCCCCGGGTGCTGCTCGACGCCGGGACGCTGGTGGGAAGCGTCCTCATCCTGCTCGGCGTGGCGCTCGGGCTGACCAGCTGGTTCGTCGACGCCGAGATCCCCACGCAGCTCGTCGCCTGGATGACCACCCACGTGAAGAGCCCGGCGCTCTTCCTGCTCATGCTGAACGTGGTGCTGCTCGTGCTCGGGAGCGTGCTCGAGATCTACTCCGCCATCGTGGTGGTGGCCCCGCTCGTGGCGCCGCTGGGCGTGGCCTACGGCATCGACCCCGTCCACCTGGGTGTGGTCTTCCTCGCCAACCTGGAGCTGGGGTTCCTGCTCCCGCCCATGGGGCTGAACCTCTTCCTCTCCGCCCAGCGCTTCGGGAAGCCCTTGCCCTTCGTCTACAAGAAGGCCTTCCCGTTCCTCGTCATCATGTCGGCAGGCGTGCTCCTCGTCACCTATCTCGAGCCCATCACCACCGGCGTGGTCCGCCTGGTGAAGGGGTAGGTCCGGGCCAGCCCTCCCGCAGCACGAAGAGGGCGAAGGTGACGGCCCAGGCCCCCACCACGTCGATCGCGTAGTGGATGTGGGAGAGGAACACCGACGCCGACACCAGGAGGGTCGCCGCGAGGGCCACCGGCGCGAAGCGCGACCGGCCCCGGAGGTAGAGCCACAGCAGGAACGTGGTGGCCACGTGGCCGGAGAAGAACAGGTCCTTCGTGAGGTACGCGGCGATGGCCCCCCGCTCGAAGACCCCGGCCGGCGTGAGCAGCTCGAGGTAGGCCTCGAGGAAGCCGCGCGAGGCGATGCCGGGGCCGGCGTGGGCCGGATCGGGGGGGCCCATGCCCGTGAGCGCGATGGTGACGCCCCGGGCGATCGACACGAGCCCTCCGGTGACCATGTAGCGGACCCAGCGGCGCGGCTCGTTCCAGAGGAGCAGCGCCGCGAGCGGCAGGTAGGCGAGGAGCCACAGCCAGTAGTTGGCCCGGTCGATCCAGGGAACGTAGGGGACCTGCGCCAGGATCAGGTCGGGGAGCGTGGGCGCCGGGCGCATCTCGGCCCAGAGCGCCAGCGCCGTCATGAGGGCGTAGGCCGCGTAGCGGAAGAGGAGCGCCCCGGCCACCGATGGCCAGAGGGCGAGGATGGCGCGCGGACCGGTGGCGACGGATCCGGTCCCGTCGCGGCCCGCCCCGCCGGTCACGGGAAGCGGCCGGCCGCCGACAGGAGGTCGAGGTTGGCCTGCCGGACGGCGTCCTCGGCGATGACGGCCGTGGTGGCCGCGTCGCGCGCGCGCCGCTCGGCGTCGATCACCTCGAGGTTGCTCGTGGCGCCGGCCCGCCAGGCCTGGTTCGCCAGGTCGAGGGCGATGGCCGCGCTCGTGGCTCCCTTGCGGGCGGCGTCGTAGCCGGCGTAGGCATAGCGCATCGACTCGAAGGAGAGGCGGACCTCCGAGCGGGCCTGCCGGATCAGGCCTGCGAGCGACTCGTCCGCCTCGACCGACAGCGCATTCCGCTCCTTCGCCTGACCCGGCCGCAGGCCGCCCTCGTAGACGGGGAAGGCGAGGAGGAAGGTCGCCACCCAGCCCGACGGCGGGGTGGGATCGACGGCGTTGGTCTGCACGTAGCCCTGGAACCCACCCGTCACCGTGGGGAGCCAGTCGGACCAGCTGTCCTGCCACGTCGCCCGGGCGAGGTCGGCCTTCCCCGCGGAGGCCTTCACGTCCTGGCGCACGGCCACGCCCTTCTCGGCCTGCTCGAGGTCCGGGTAGAACTTCACCTCGGGCACCCCGGTGGAGTCGAGGGGCCCGTTCCCCCCGCAGATGACGCCCAAAGCCTCCCGCCCCCGCGCGAGCAGCGCCCTCGCCGCCTGCAGCTGCACCTCGGCCGCCCAGCGCTCCTGCTCGGCCCGCTTCACGTCGAGCTCGTTCCCCACCCCGCCCTTGCGCCGGGCGATCGCGTACTCCTCGTGCGCCACGCCGACCTTCACCGCGCTCTCGCTCACGTCGACGGCCCGGTGGGCCGCCACCACGGTGAGGTAGGCACGGGCCGCGGTGATGGCCACGGTGCGCTGGACGTCGGCGTCCGACAGCCTGGCGACGTCCACGCCCTCGGCCGCGTGGGCCCAGTTGTACCAGCGAGACGCCGCGAGAAGCGGCATGGTGGCCGTGGCGGTCGCCTGCAGCGACTGGCCGGGCTGGACCAGGCGTCCCGCCAGGATGCGGTCGTGGTCGAGGATGACCCAGGATCCGCCCACCACGACGAGGGGGAGCGAGGCGGCGCGGGCCTGACCGAGGAGCCCGTCGGTGCGGACGATCTCCTGCGCGGCGATGAGGGCGCTCGTGTTGTGGGCGAGGGCCCGCTTCACCGCATCGTCGAAGGTGACGGGCTCGGCCGCGCCGATCCGGGCGGACAGGACGACGTCCGGGGCAGGCGCGAGCGCCGGGGGAAGTCCTCCCTGGGTGGGGAGGGAGATGTTCTGGGCCCCGGCGAGTGCGGGGAGGATCGCCGCGAGGGCGAGGGCGAAATTCCGGATCACGTTGCTGCCTCCACGGAACCCTCTTCCGGGTCCGCCTCGTCCCCGCCCGGCGCCGGCTTCTCGAAGCGGGCGAGCAGCGTGTAGAGCGCAGGGATGAGGAACAGGGTGAAGAAGGTCGAGACGGTGAGACCGCCGATGACGGCGCGCGCCAGCGGCATGTTGGCCTCGCTGCCTTCCCCGAAACCCATCGCCATGGGGAGCAGGCCGGCGATGGTGGCGATGGTGGTCATGAGGATGGGGCGGAGCCGCGTCTTGCCGGCCTGCACGGTGGCCTCCACGAGCGGCCGGCCGCGCTCCCGCAGGACGCGCGCGAAGTCGACGAGCAGCACGCCGTTCGAGACCACGATCCCCACCATCATGATGATGCCCATGAAGCTGTTCACGTTGAGTGTCGTGCCGGTCGTCCAGAGCGCCAGGAAGACGCCGCTCACGCCCAGCGGGACCGAGAACATGATGACGAGCGGGTCGAGCAGCGACCGGAACTGCGAGGCGAGGATCATGTAGACGAGCGCGAGCGCCATGAGGGCCGCGAAGCGCAGGCTGCCGAAGGCCTCCCGCTGCGCCTGGGTCTGGCCGGAGAGCTGCACCGTGAAGCCCTCGGGGGGCGGGATCTCCTCGATCACCTTCTCCACCGCTCCGCTGGCCGTGCCCAGATCCACGCCCGGGGCGGTGTTGGCGGTCACGTCCACGATGCGCTGGAGGTACTTCCGGTTCACCTGCACCGGGCCGGCGGAGCGGGTCACCCGGGCCACGCTGGCGAGCGGCAGAACCGAGCCGTCCCCGGCCTTCACGAGCACGTCCTGGAGATCGGGGACCTCGTCGCGCCCCTCGTTGGCGAGCCGGACGTTGATGAAATACTGGTTGCCGCTCTTGGGATCGGTGAAGGGGACCGGGGCGAACTGCGTGTTCCCGACCAGGCTGCTCAGGACGGACTGGGCCACCTGCTGCTCGGTCACCCCCAGCATGCCGGCCTTCTCGCGGTCCACCACCACGTCGAGCTCCGGGTAGTTCTCCTCCCGGGAGATCTGGAGGTCGGTGAGGAGCGGCTGCCCCGACGCGCCGGACAGCGCCCGGAGACCGGGGACGAGCCGCTTCGCGTAGGCGCTTCCCGCGTCGAGATCGTAGCCCACGATCTCCACGTCGATGGGGGCCGCGGCGCCGAAGTTGAGGATGCGCCTCACGATCCCGCCCACGAACAGGTAGGACTGCACGCCCGGGATGGCGTCGCGGAGTGCGCTGCGCACCTTGTCGGCGGCCTGCTCGTCGCTGATGGGGCGCTGGGTGTGGGGCACGAGGTAGGTGCTCACGGTCCCGGTGTGGGGCCCGGTGTTGGAGGTGAAGAGGGCCGAGCGTCCGGTAGGCAGCCCCACCGTGGCGATGAGCGTGGTGGCGGCCGGCTCTCCATCGGACGACTTCACGTCCTTCAGGGAGCCGCGGATGGTGTCCTCGATCCGGCGGGTGACGTCCTCGGAGCGCTCCACCCGCGTTCCCACCGGCCCCTTGAAGATGACCTGGAACTGGCTCTCGTCGGTCTGCGGGAAGAACTCGGTGCCGATGCGCCCCACGATCCCGAGCGAGGCCACGAAGAAGAGCAGGATCCCCACGATCACCTTGCCCCGGTTCCGGAGCACCCATTCGAGCGAGCGCGCGTAGGCCTCGTCGAGACGGTTCAGCTGGGCGGTGATGCGCCGGGCGAAGCCCTGCTGCCCCATGTGACGCCCGCCCCGGTCCAGGTACTTGAGGCAGAGGATGGGGGTGACCGTGCGGGAGACGAAGAAGCTCATCATGAGCGCGAAGGCGATGGTGAGCGCCAGCGGGATGAAGAGATTCCGGGCCACGCCGGTGAGGAAGACCACCGGGAAGAAGACCACCACGGTGGTGACGGTGGAGACGAAGATGGGCATCGCCACCTCCTGGGCGGCGGCGAGCACGGCGCTCCTCCGGTCGCCCCCCATCTCCAGATGGCGGTGGATGTTCTCGAGCTCCACGATGGAGTCGTCCACGAGCCGCCCCACGCCGAGCGCCAGTCCACCCAGGGTGAATACGTTGAGGGTCTGGCCCGAGAAGTAGAGCAGCACGAAGGTGGCGACGATGGAGAGCGGGATGGCCACCGCGATGATCCCGGTGGCCGACCAGCTGGCCAGGAAGAGCAGGATCACCAGGATGGCGAGGCCGCTGCCCCAGAGGGCCTCGTGCTCCAGCGAGGAGATGGCGGCCCGGATGTAGGCCGACTGGTCGAAGGAGACGGTGAGCTTCACGCTGGGCGGCACGCCGCGGAGCCTGGGCAGCGCCTTTCGCAGCTCGTCCACCACCTCGACGGTGTTCGCGCCCGGCTGCTTCAGGATGCGGAAGTAGACGCCCCGCGACCCGTTCACCCGGGCGATCTCGGTCTGGTCGGCGGTCCCGTCCACCACCTGCGCCACGTCGGAGATCCGCACCGGCGCGCCCCGCTCGTTCCCGGTGCCCTTCACGCCGGGGCGCAGGACCACGTCGCGGAGCGGGCGGGCCGCGCCCACCTGGGTGTTGGAGAAGACGTTGTAGTCCCGGTCGCCGGCCCGCAGCGTGCCGGACGGCAGGAGGAGGTTCGACGCGCGGACCGTGTTCACCACGTCGAGCACGGTGAGGCCGCGGGAGCGGAGCGCGTCGTTCGCGACCAGCACCTGGATCTCCCGGATCTTGCCGCCGCCGATGGGGGCGCTCGCCACCCCCTTGATGCGCTCGAGCTGCGGCTCGACCACGTTGTAGCCGAGGTCGTAGAGCTCCTTCTCGTCGAGCCCCTCGGCGCTCAGGGAGACGAGCGCCACCGGGATGTCGGCCACGTTGAACTTCACGATGAAGGGCTGGTCGATACCGGGGGGCAACTGGTTCAGGATCTGTGCGACCCGCTGCTGGACCTCGAACTGCGCGTTGTCGAGGTTGGTGCCGTACTGGAACCAGACGGTGACCGCGGAGAAGCCCTGCTTGGAGACGCTCTCCACCTTGTCCACGCCGGGTGCGGCCGAGACCGCCCGCTCGATGGGGACGGTGATGGACTTCTCGACGTCGCCGGGGCCGGCCCCCGTGTAGAAGGTGGCCACCCGGATCTGGGGGACGTCGATGTTCGGGAAGAGGTCCACCGGCAGCCGCGTGAGCGACACCCACCCCAGGGCGAGCGCCATGAGCGACATCATGAGGATGAAGACCGGGTTGCGAAGCGCGAGGCGTGTCAGCCACATGGCTTCACTTCCCCTGGGTCGGCGCCGCGGCCGTCTTGCCCGAGTACGGGTCCATCCCGCGCTCCGGGCGGACCGCCGTACCGTCGGCGAGCATGTCGGTGCCGGCGGTGACCAGCTCGTCCCCGGCCTTCAACCCCTCGACCACCTCGTACCAGTTCCCGCCGTCCACGCCGATGCGGAGCTGGACGCGCTTCACCTTCTCCCCCTGCAGCAGGTAGGCGAAGTACTTCCCGTCGGAGATCTGCACCGCGCCCACCGGGACCACCACCGCGTCGGGGTGCCGGGAGGTGACGATGGTACCGCGGCCGTACATGCCGGCGCGCAGCTCGCCGGGGTTCACGAGGTGCACCTCGGCGTCCACCGTGCGGGTCACCGGATCGTAGGCCGGTGACATGCGCACCACCTTGCCCTCGTAGCGCTTGCCGGGGAGCGCATCGAACTGCGCGCTCGCCCCCTGTCCCACGCGAACCGTGGGGGCGTCCTTCTCGTTCACGGGGATGAAGACCCGGAGGACGTCGGACCGCTGGACCGTGAGGATCGAGCCGGTCCCGGCGGTGGGGCCCACGAGCGCGCCGGGGTCGAGGCGGCGCTGGGAGACGACTCCGTCGATGGGGGACTCGATGCGGGTCTCGCCGAGCCGGGTGGTGACGGCCTGCAGGTTGGCCTGGGCGGCGGAGAAGGCGCTCTGGGCGTTCTGCAGCTCCTGCTGCGACACGACGCCGGACGGGGCGAGCGCCTCGGCCCGAGCCCGGTTGGCCTTGGCGAGCTCGAAGGCGACCCGGGAGGCCTCCATCTGGTCGGGCAGGTCGGAGGGGCGCACCACCGCGAGGAGCTGCCCCTTCTTCACGACGTCGCCGCGATCCACGAGCACCGCGTCGAGGTAGCCGAGGGTCTTGGAGCCCACGTCGGCCTGGAAGAGCGGCCGCAGGTCCACCGGCGCGCGCAGGTCGACCGAGACCTCGCGGACCTCGACCGGCGCCACGGTCACGGCCGGAGGCGGGCGCTGGCGGGGCCCCGCGCCGCCGCCCTTGCAGGCGGCCACGGAGAGGAGGAGCGCGAGCCCGAGAGCGCGCGCGACCCAGGAGGTGGAGAGCATGGGGGAGGAATAGCCGCAGGCCCCTGGAAAGACAAGGTTCCCAGGCGCGCCGCAACGCTTCTTCACGTGGCGGACGGGGCGCTCTCCGGCCGCGCGCCCCACAGCTCCCGGACGAGCTTCGGCCGGACCCCGGCCGCGGCCAGCAGCCGCTCCAGTCGCTCCCGGGCGGGGATGGACTCCTTGTGAACCCGCTCCCCCAGGATGAGCTCGTTCTTCAGCGAGTGCTCCCAGCCCGCCAGCTCGGTGACGGTGACCCGGTAGCCGAGCGCCTCCAGGGCGAGCGCGCGGATGACGTTCGTGAGGTGGGAACCCAGCTCCCGCCGGTGCCATGGGTGGCGGTGCATCTCGGCCAGCGCTGGATCTTCCCCCTTGCCCGCCGCGAGCTGGCGCGCCACCTCGGCCTGGCAGCAGGGCACCAGCGCGACGTGGTCCGCGCCGTGCCGCGCCGCGAGCACGATGGCGTCGTCGGTGGCAGTGTCGCAGGCGTGCAGCGCGGTGACGAGGTTCACGCGCGGCGGAACCGGCGCCGTCGCCACGTCGCCGGCGAGGAAGCGCATCCTGTCGTAGCCGAGCCGGATGGCCCGCTCGGTGGCGGCCTGGGCCAGCTCCGGTCGCGACTCGATGGCGACGAGCGTGCCCTTCCCCGCCGGGCCCACGGCGGCCTCGTAGAGAAGGAAGCCCAGGTAGCCCTTGCCGGCTCCGCAGTCGACCAGGACCGGATCGCCGAAGCGGCCGAGCACGTCCTCGAGCGCCGGGGTGAGGAGCCGGATGAGGTGGTTCACCTGCTTCAGCTTCCGCAGGCTGTCGGCGTTGAGATCGCCGTCGCGGGTCAGGAGGTGGAGCTCCTTCAGGAGCGCGGCCGAGGTCCCCGGGAGCAACTCCCTCGCCACGTCGGTCCTCGCCACCTTTCGCCTCACGAGGACATCCTACAGGAGGCCCGCCTCGCGATGCGCCCGAGCAGGATCACCACCGCGACCGTGGCCACGAGGCCGCCCCACCGGACCCCCTGGGCCAGCGGGCCGGCGGGCGCTCCTCCCGCCATCCCCTCCAGGCTCCCGAAGGTCGCTCCCGCCCAGGTCCACGCCAGCACGAGGGGCGCCATCCCCACGAGCGACGCCCCCGCGAAGGCTCCGGGACCGATCCGGCTGGCCGACAGGGCGTAGTTCACCACGTTGGCCGGCGCGAGGGGCGAGAGGCGCAGGAGCAGCACCAGGAAGGCTCCCTGGCGCGACACCGCCTCGTCCATGGCGGCGAGCCGGGGGTCGCGGGCCACCCGCCGCGCCACACCCTCGCGAAAGAGGGTCCGGCCGGCCACGAAGGCGAG
>SESG01000502.1_pt1 | contig 41502 bp, 37 predicted proteins | sample 3171421 | NCBI WGS metagenome assembly SESG01 (sample SAMN10866946, study PRJNA518727) | freshwater metagenome | biome: subpolar coniferous forest; feature: holomictic lake; material: water; isolation source: holomictic Lake 227, 6 m and 8 m depth | place: Canada: near Kenora, Ontario | collected...
ACCGCACAGGTAGCTTAGAAAAATATGGCAATATTTAGAGCACGGCGGGAAGCGTTCACTACCGCACAGGTAGCTTAGAAAACATTCTCAACGGCTTCGGCTTGTTGCTAAAGGTTCACTACCGCACAGGTAGCTTAGAAATCCCTAAATGCTTGCTCTCGCGCCGTTGTTTCGTTCACTACCGCACAGGTAGCTTAGAAAATCTTCCACGTCCCCAAACTTGGAGCGTTTGAGTTCACTACCGCACAGGTAGCTTAGAAATGTAACTACTTTTAATTCTGTTTTCATGATATGTTCACTACCGCACAGGTAGCTTAGAAACAAACGGGCTACTAAAAATGTTTTCAACATTGGTTCACTACCGCACAGGTAGCTTAGAAAGTTCTGCATCGTCTACGATATCAGCCATGTGAGTTCACTACCGCACAGGTAGCTTAGAAAACATACCTTCATGTTTGGGTTTTGACGTAATAGTTCACTACCGCACAGGTAGCTTAGAAAAAAAAAATCAACACCAGTGCAGACAGAATAAGGTTCACTACCGCACAGGTAGCTTAGAAAGCAACCAGGCGCACAAGCCGCAGCATGGTCAGGTTCACTACCGCACAGGTAGCTTAGAAAGTCGACTTTAACTGTTATTTTCATTAAACCACTGTTCACTACCGCACAGGTAGCTTAGAAAGTTATATTGCTGGTGGCTTGGTTGATGAAGGTGTTCACTACCGCACAGGTAGCTTAGAAATTATTCAAAGCATCAATAACAAAATTGGTTAAGTTCACTACCGCACAGGTAGCTTAGAAAGTCGGCGTGGGAACGGTTTAAAACGTGAGCGAGTTCACTACCGCACAGGTAGCTTAGAAAATTCGTTGCAACAATCAATATTTTTACTATTTGTTCACTACCGCACAGGTAGCTTAGAAAACTAACTCTTTTTGTTTTGCTAGACGCCGACGGTTCACTACCGCACAGGTAGCTTAGAAAGTTTGGCAGAAATGGATGAAATTAGTCATGCGGTTCACTACCGCACAGGTAGCTTAGAAAAACCTACGGAAGGGAACACTAAGGGGTCATAAGTTCACTACCGCACAGGTAGCTTAGAAACGAAAGCGCGGACGTGGGAAGAAGTCACGTGGGTTCACTACCGCACAGGTAGCTTAGAAAACTGGCGAGGAGGTCGAAGTTAAATCTGGCATGTTCACTACCGCACAGGTAGCTTAGAAAGCTGAGATAGCTCTGTATAAATGCCTCGACTTGTTCACTACCGCACAGGTAGCTTAGAAAGACAATGGGCAAAATGCTGAAATTGATTTATGGTTCACTACCGCACAGGTAGCTTAGAAATCAAACGGTCACTAACTCGGCATATCAATTATGTTCACTACCGCACAGGTAGCTTAGAAAAGCGATAGGGCAAATAATAACGACGTTTCACTGTTCACTACCGCACAGGTAGCTTAGAAACAGAAATGGTGGTTATATAGCGCGGTAAACACGTTCACTACCGCACAGGTAGCTTAGAAAGGACTACCCGTAATCTCACAAATCGCTATGACGTTCACTACCGCACAGGTAGCTTAGAAAACACGAGGCCGATCATAAACGCATAGGAGCGAGTTCACTACCGCACAGGTAGCTTAGAAATATTTATCCAGTTGGCAGTATAAAAGATACAAGTTCACTACCGCACAGGTAGCTTAGAAAACATGTCGCCCGAAAAATCAGACTCACACGTTGTTCACTACCGCACAGGTAGCTTAGAAATGAAATAATTGCTGCTCAAGTAGCTAAGATGCGTTCACTACCGCACAGGTAGCTTAGAAAAGTAACATCGACAGTATCTACGTCAGTAGTTAGTTCACTACCGCACAGGCAGCTTAGAAATTAACCACGCTGCACATTATAAAGACTCTTTTGTTCACTGCCGCACAGGCAGCTTAGAAAATACCACCAATTAAATCAAGCAGTACATCATGGTTCACTGCCGCACAGGCAGCTTAGAAATATCGCAAATTCAGTGATTTAAAATGAAAAGCCTGCTTGTGACTTTAGCGATTATGAAGTTATTATTAATCGCAAAGAGTTACCTGTAGGAGTTGAAATAATAGAAATGCTGTAACGATAAACCTCATGCTTTAAGGAAAAATATTATGCCAATCCTTGATTTATCTACATTACCTTTTAACGTACAGCAAACGCTATTGGATTTTTTCGAGTTTTTACAAGAAAAGTATAGTCATACAAAAGCTAATACGATTGCTTCAACACCATCTCAAGAGCCCATCAAGGAGGATTTTAAGACTTTTATTATGAATATCCCTAAAATGGAAGGCATTGAGTTTGAGCGACATCAGGACTAAACAAATAAATAATCTGAATAACATGCAAACGATTACCTTTACAGCCGATGATAATGTAATCCGATTATTACAGGATGATGAATTAAAAGAAAGCTGGTGGGAGGCGCATAAAGAAGAATTTTTGGAAAAGATTCAATGACTGCGATTATTGTTGATACCAATATTATTTTTTCGGCATTGATTAATAAAAATTCAAAGTAGTGATTAATGAGCATCTTCATAGCAAGGCTGCCTAAATAAATCAAATCTCCACACACTAAAACCAGTCTAACCGCTGGTTTTTTTACGCCTGCAACTTCCAGTCACTAAGGTAAGTTACAAAAATATTTTAACCGGCAAATTGTTATTTAAAAATAAACACGATAGTTATATCTATTATTAAAATAAAGGACTATTGTCTAACTGTGACAACCCGCCCATTAACCAAGGAAAGACAATGAAAACGTTTATAGCGCTGTTAGATTTTGTAAGCATTCCGATTAAAACCAAACCGACATACTTTAATAATGTCATCACTCACCTAACCAATAACCCTTTCTATACTACCCCAGACGTTCCTTTAGAAACTCTTCAATTAGCCGTTGATAATTTAGAGCTTGCCATACTGGCCGCAGCAGATGGTAGTCATCCTGCTATATCTGCAATGCATGACAGCGCTGATGCCGTCACATTGCTTTTTAAACACACGGTAGCTTATGTTAATAGAATAGCCAATGGCGATTTAACTAAAATATTAAGCAGTGGATTTAACGCTTCCAGTCAGCCAGTTGCCAGGGTTAAAGAGACATTAGTCGTTTCTGATGGTCCTCGTTCGGGTACTGCAAAAGCAACCACTCAACCGGTTGAGCACGCGGGTGCTTATTCTTGGGAGAAAAGGATTACATCCGCTGCCGGTGTACAAGGCGTGTGGGGACCTGCTGGCCTTACCACTCAAGCAAACATTCTTATTGAAGGTCTGGAAGTAGGGTCAATTTTAGAAGTTAAAGTCTTAGCAGTAACAACCACAGGCGTTACCGATTTTTGCGTCCCGGTATCAAAGCTAATCAACTAAGGACGTTAAACGCTTAAACTGATAATCTGACAGGCATTCCACTTATGAAGAACACCTGCCAGATTAAGTTTTAGGCAAATAATAATACCTAAATGACACTTTAAGATACCTTAACGAAGGTTTATAGCGTTAAAAAGCCACTTTAAGATACCTTAACAAAGGTTTATAACGTTAAAAAGCCACTTAGTGATATTTAAATCAGGCTTATTGATATCTTAAGCAAGCTTTTAGATATCAATTCAACACTTTTAGATATCAAAGTCCTTCTTTTAGATAGTAAAGCAACCCTTATTGATATCTAAACCCCCGATTTAATACTACAAGCAGGTTTTTAGATATTAACCCCGTCCTTTTAGGTTTTAAAAACTGTCGATTTAATACATAAAACCGGGTTATTGATATCACTCCCGCCCTTCAAGGTATCAAAAACTCCCTTATTGACGCAACCCCCACCCGTTTTAATATCAAAAACTACCTTATTAATACCTTAAGCGGCTTTTAACAGACATTCAGCACCCACTAATATTCGGAATTAGTGAAAATTGAAACCCAAAATTTCGATATGTGGCCTTAGAAATCCTATAAAATGTAGCATTGTCTTTGTATTTATGAACCAATTAATATGTTTAATATTATAACTGCTGTAAATGGAAAACTTGATGTCCCTTTAATCCGGGAGTGGACTGTACAGCTTTATAAAACCGCTTTTTTATGATGACGTTAGCTGAGCAGCTTGGTTATTTTTATCGGCAAGCCTGTGATATTGAACTACAGGCATTCAAACCGGGTAACGTGAGTATTTATGCAGATGGGCATGATATGACGGTTGCTGATTTTAGATTGAGTGCAGAGGTAAGTTCAGTGCCTTTGTGTAATCCTAATTATTCCTTAGGCGAAAAGATATTTTATGCGGTCAAGGCGACGCGTGAGGCTGTTGCATGTAATACAAATTTAGGCATTATTCTTTTATGTGCACCCTTAATTCAGGCCATCGTTGATAGAAAACCGGATTGTACCTTAAGGCAATCATTACAGCGTGTTTTAACGACAACTACAATCGAAGATGCTGAATGGGTTTTTAAGGCGATTGTGTTGGCATCGCCGGGTGGATTAGGTCGTTCTGACGCACAGGATGTGTCCGGGAAACCCTCGGAAAATCTGGCTGAGGCCATGAGATTAGCAAGCTCCAGGGATAGAATTGCCCTTCAATACATTACTATGTATCAAGATATTTTTGATTTTGCGATCTTGATCCATTACAATGCAATGAGAAAATGGGGTAAGCAGGATTGGGCTGCTGTTTCCGTTTATGTTGGTTTGTTATGTCAGTTTCCTGATAGCCACATTGAAAGAAAATATGGCAGTCAGTATACTGAAATGGTAGCAAAGATGATGACTTCTCTTTCGGAAGAGTTGTCCAGTGTTGAAAGGCCAGAACAGGTGTTACCGTCGTTTTATAGTGCAGATAAAGCACTTAAAGAAAAGCACTTAAATCCAGGAACTATGGCGGATTTAACGGTAGCCACCGTATTTACAGTATTTTTAGAAGATATTATTCAAATTAAGTCTTCGTATAAAAATCTTCCGACTTAATTGTTGGTAGTAATTAAAAACTCGATATTATAAACTCGAATTTTTTCATTTTTTTTAATTAGGAACTTTAAACATGGCAAAAATTAACAACTTGCGCGTAGGCGAATCTTTAGTAGGCGAAGGCAACGAAATCGCTCACATCGATTTAATCATTGGACCACGTGGTTCAGCTGCTGAAACTGCGTTCGCAACTGCTTTAACTAACAACAAAGACGGTTTTTCAACTTTATTAGCGGTTGTTGCTCCTAACTTATTAGTTAAACCAGCTACTATTTTATTCAATAAAGTAACTATCAAAGGTGCTAAACAAGCTGTTCAAATGTTTGGTCCAGCACAACGTGCGGTTGCTTTAGCGGTTGCTGATTCAGTTGAAGACGGTACTATCCCAGCTGACGAAGCTGATGATTTATTCATCTCTGTTGGTGTATTCATTCACTGGCAAGCTGAAGACGATGCGTTAATTGAAAAATTCAATTACCAAGCTACTAGAGAAGCTTTACAACGTGCTGTAGCAGGTACTCCAACTGCTGCTGAAGTTGTTGCTGCTAAATCTTCTGCAAAACACCCATTCGCTCCTAACGTAGCGGGTTAATTTGATTGCATAATGCTTTAGGGCATCCTGTTTCAAATACTAAAAATACCTCAGCTTGCTGAGGTATTTTTTGTCTATAGTTTTTCAATCGTTTCTCTGTTGATTTCGCCAGAGTGTAATGCGCTCGCTATCAGTGCCTGTTGTACACCTATCTGTTTTAGCGCTATTAAATCACTCCCATTTCTTATGCCTCCGGCAGCAATAAAGTTCTTATGAGGATACTTTTCACAATACTCCTTCAGCTTTATTAAGTCAGGGCCTTGTGCGCTTCCCACCCGATTTAAGGTCATGATGATAATCGATTCAGGCCATAGTGAAGGCTTAAGGAAAATGTTTTTGGCCCCTAGTGCTTCAGACTTGGAATAATCCAGAGATAGGATAAAGTGCTTGTTGAAAGCTTCAAGTTCGAAGATGTCTTCCTCTCTGTAACACTCGCTGCCTAATACAGGTAAACAATTCTTAGGGTATTGTGTCGGGCGTTGAAAACCCTTATCTATCCAAAATTGTAGATGTGGAAAAGTGTTCAATACGTCCTTGATTAAAGCGTCATGATTACCCTGTAAAGTAATGGCATCTAAGTCGGCGATATAGAAGGTATCAAAATTATAAAGGCGCAGAAATGCCTCAATCACTTTGTAAGTATTTGATGATTGGCACAGTGGGCTACGAATGGGTTGGTAATGGTCTCGCTGACCTTGCCTGGCATGTACTACGACGCCCCCTTTTAGATCAATAACGGGAATAATTTTCATCGTTAAAGCTGGATTTAATATTCTGATGTTAAAATGAGTTTATGAGAATTTTAGTATTTGAGTATATCACTGGTGGAGGCTTTAATAATCAGGAACTTCCTGCTTCTCTGGCAAGTGAAGGAATGCTAATGTTACAGGCATTGCTGGATGATTTAAGAGAAGTAATGATTCATAGGTGTGATCCACCTATATCCGTTTTGGTTATGATGGATGAGCGGATTAAAGACACGATTAACGCACAAGGATTTGAACAGTGCCTTATTTCTCCGGCTCAAAATACTAAGGATGAATTTCTTCGATTAATGCAGCAGTGTGATGCTGTGTGGCCAATTGCGCCTGAATCGGATGGTATTTTACAAGACCTTTGTGCTGCTGTTGAAGCGACAGGTAAGAGATTGTTAACATCTCCTGCCAGTGCGGTTCGGATTGCTGGAAATAAATTTAATACCTATCAATTGCTTATGCAGCATGGTATTGCTACTGTGCCAACACAAATGTATAGCGATTTTGAATGGGACGGACATTTGCAATGGATAGTTAAGCCGGTTGATGGCGTAGGTTGTGGAGACAGTTATATTTTATCCAAACCAGAAGACTTTAAGCAGATGGCTTTAAGAAAAGGTAGTTATATTATTCAGCCTCATCTGCAAGGTAAAAAAACCAGTCTATCCTGTATTTTTAAAGAAGGGAGAGGCTGGTTATTGTGCGTCAATAATCAGCATTTTGAGATTATCGATCAGCAATATCATCTGGTGAACATAATAGTTAATCATGATATAAAGTCAGAAAGTTATTACTCTTTCGTTGCTAAGATCGCAGAAGCCATGCCTGACTTATGGGGTTATGTAGGCATTGATTTAATAGAAACTCCAGAACAAATCCTGGTGTTAGAAATAAATCCTCGATTGACGACTTCTTTTGCAGGTATTAAAGCAGCATTAGGTATCAATGTGGCCGAAAATATACTGCGATTATTAAAAGATGAGACAGCCATTCAGTTCGATTGTAACCAGCCTATAACTATTGCAGTGAAATATGAAGCAAATTAACACGATAGGTTGGGATATAGGTGGCGCCCATGTGAAGGCGGCTGTGCTTAATTTAGATGCTGAAGTGGTTGCTGTTTATCAAGAGCCATGCCCCCTATGGAAAGGCTTGGATCAGTTGAGAATGGCGGTGCGCAACATCCAGAAAAAAGTTGCTGCGTTGGATTCTTGTCATGTAATTACTATGACCGGGGAGTTGGTTGATTTTTTTGAAGATCGAAATGACGGTGTAAAGAAAATTATAGCAACTATGTTGGCCTTATTATCTCCAGGGCGCTGTTTATTCTATGCAGGAGAAGCTGGTTTTTTAGAGGATAGTCAAATTAATGCAGCGCATTATCAAATGATTGCGTCTGCTAATTGGTTGGCAAGTGCTTCTGTTGCAGCTCAAAAAAAGTGTGATGGTCTTTTTATTGATATAGGTAGTACGACCACCGATATTCTTTTGTTCAGGGAAGGTCAAGTTCAGGCCGAAGGTTATACGGATTATCAGCGCTTAATATCGCAAGAGCTAATTTATACCGGTATTATTAGAACTGCGGTCATGGCCGTTGCTCAGTCAGCTGTCGATCAAAATCAAGTTATTGGCATAATGGCAGAGTATTTTGCAACGATGGCTGATGTTTATCGGGTCACTGAAGAGCTGGATGAGAGGCATGATCAATCGGAGTCGGCTGATGGTGCTGAAAAAACTAAAATAGCCAGTGCCAGGCGCTTATCACGCATGATAGGGAGTGATTTTTATCCTGAAGAATTACCCCGTTGGAGATTGTTTGCCGAAAATATTCGTGCTCAACAATTACAAAAAATACAACAGACTTGTGAGTATCGACTTCAGGGTATAGACTTTTCTAAGTCCTATCCTCTAATAGGGGCTGGGGTTGGGCGATTTTTAGTTAGGCAAATTGCTCAAACTTTAGGGGTTGCTTATATTGATTTTACTGAGTTATTCCAACAGGTTGCCAGCCCAATAGGCTTAACTATTGCTGATTGCGCTCCTGCTGTTGCAGTCGCTTGGATGTATCGAGATAAATAATGACTAACTGTTTTAAGCTGTATTTTTGATGACTACTCCAGACAACTCAATTGAGTCAAATAATCCGGTTACGCCTGTACCTGAGAAAGTTGCGGCTAAACCTAGAAAGAGGGCTGCGCCTAAAGTTGTTTCTGATCCTGGTCAAAATCCTAAACCCAAGCCAAGTCCAAAGCCAAGAGCGAAATCAACGAGGAAGCCATCAAAGAAAAAGGCGTCTAAATTACCCGTTGTTAGTATTAAACATCGGCTTATGTGGAATAGTTTAGAAGTTCTTGGTTTTTCGATTGCTGCAGTTTCAGCGATTATGGTGCTGTTAGGTTATTCGGCGAAAGTATTTTCAGGTACGAGCTTTTTAACTAGTTTGTTGCCTTTTGCAGTTGGAATATTAGCATTAATTATTGCGACAGCAGGCTTTTTAATAGGTTGGTGGACGTTAAGAAAATGGTTGAAGTCCAAGTATTTGTTTTTACCGGCAATATTGTCAGTTAGTCTGTCTTTGGTAATAGGATGGTTTTCAATACAAGATCAGTTTGCATTGGCTAGAGGGCATTTTCGTACGTTACTGGGTGGTAAGCAAGAGGCCGGACGGGCGACTCTTGCTCATCAGGTCTATGCTGCTTATCGTCGTTATGATCAGGAACAATTGCAAAAAATACTGAAGCGTGCAGAAATTTACAATCCGGCTATTATTGAAGCGGCTGAGCAGTTTGAAATAGACCCTAATCTATTGCAAGGGGTTGCGGCAACGGAGTCCTCTTTTTTGCCTCGCGATAGTGCCGATGGGGGTAAGGGGTTATTTCAAATTACTCAAGTGCCCAAAGAAGTGATTGAACGGGCGGGTAAGAAACTTGAAGAGCATCAGCTTTCGCTACAAAATCCGCGGCATAATGCATTTTTGGCGGCCGCAACGTTAAAGTATTATCTGGAACAAATGAACGGTGATTTGTTTTTAGGTTTATTGGCTTACAATATAGGCCCTGCTAATGGCGGGCTTCGCTTTATCATGCAGCAATATGGGGCGAGTGATTTTTTTACAATACAGCCTTATTTACAACAGTTGCCCCGTGATTATCCCATTCGTGTTTTATCTTATTCACTGGCGTTTAGGCTCTGGCAAAAGGATGGGGTATTACTTGCTTATGAGGAAGGAAAAAATGCCCAACATATCCAGCGTATTGGGATACCCGGCTTACTAATAGATTTTTGATGAACAAATATTGCTTGAGTGTTGTGTTTAGTTTATTGATGAGTTTTGTAAATGTTGGCTTTGCCGATCAGTTTACAATTCCGATTCAATTGGATTATAGTCTTATTAAAAGAACATTGATGAGCCAGCTTTATAAAGGGGAAGGCAATACAGCTGAGCTTTGGCATGATAAGCAAGGTTGTAGTTATTTAACCTTGTCGAACCCTGAAGTCAGTGGTCAGAATGGACAGATTAAGCTGTTGAATCAGGTGCGGGCCCGTTTCGGAACCGGCTTGGGCGGTGGGCAGTGCATTACCCTTATTGAGTGGGCGGGTATCCTGGAGACTTTGCAAATACCCACCATAAATGGCTCACAATCCATGCTGAGTTTACCTGTTACTCAAGTGAAGGCTACCGATTTAGATGGACGAACGGTGAGTAATAATAAAATCCAGGACTTGATCAAGCGTTTTGTTGAACCCAGGTTGTCTACTGCTAATGTTGATTTAAATGAATCAAGAGCAGATATTGAAAAAACAGTGACTGGGTTTTTACCTAAAGAAAATGCTTCTGAGGTTAAGCAGATGCTTAATACCTTAAAATTTACCAGCGCCAATGCCAATGATTCAGGTGTTGCCATTAAATTAGCTTTTAATACACCCACTCAAGTGGCGGTTAAAAAATCAGTTGCTCCTTTAAGTGAAGAGGAGCAAAAGCAATGGCAAGCCAGTTGGCAAGAATGGGATGCCTTTTTGACTAAAGCAATTCAACAGGCCTCAGAAGATGCTCAGTCACCAGAGCTAGGTGACACTTTGACGGAGATCTTGCTGGAATCCCGCAGTGCTTTTCAGGAGGGTTTGAAGGAGCAGGGTAATAATAAAGAGGATCCGGTTCGGGTATTTTTTACTCATACCTGGGAAAGTTTGGCGCCGCAATTAAAAAAATTGGCTAGCGCATTGCCAGAAATACAAGGCTTACGTTATATGACTTTTATTGCTGCTACTGATGTGATTTATGAGCTTGAGAAAATCGGAGCACCTCTGGGGCTAGAAATTTCTTCAGAGGGGCTACGAAAATTGGTACGCATTCTGATTGCTGGACAACAAGAGCATACAAAAAACAAATAAGTTAATTCTGCTATTGGTTTAGCACATTGTTGCACAGTTTGGGTAGTTCCAGCGGTTTAGGAGGCGCTTGTGGTTTGCTTGGATGCTTTGCTTCTTCTGAAAACCACCAGGCTAGCCCTGAATCGCAACCGTTACCAGTTGGTAATGGTTCTTGTCCCTGGCAGAATTTATTGTCGTTTGGGCATTTCAAACGAACGTGAAAATGATCCTCATGTTGCCACCAAGGACGAATTTTTCTTAACCAGTCTTTGTCTGCAAGATGCGTGCAGAGTTCTCGTTTGATACTGGGATTAACAAAGATGCGATCAACTTCAGGTTGTTGTGCCGCTAACTCCAGGATTTTCTCGTTTTCTTTTGACCACTTTGTTAAATCAATGTTATCGGACTGAGCTTTTAGCATTGAGGGTGCGCCAAGCGTTTCGCGTTCATTGGATGACAGGTGGGTGCTCGACGTGTTTTTTGATAGTAAAAACCAAATATCAACATCAAGTCCAGTTTGATGGCTACGATGTCCGCTTAAAGTTGGGCCTCCTCGTGGTTGCCCTAAATCACCAATCAGTAATGATCCTAGATGCTGATGGTCAGCGCTTTGGCCTAGTTTTTCAATAAATTGCTTTAAATTGGGGTGGCCGTAATAGCGTTTTCTGGATAATCGCATGACTTGATAGCCGACGCCATCAATAGGTAAAGATACGGCGCCACTGATACAACCAGCATTATAATTGCCTATGCTCTGTGCTAAAGTGTCATGAGTTGGCTGGGTGACCATTGCCCACTCTTGAGCAAGTGCCGTTGCAATGCAGTCTGAAGATAAAGCTAATAAGATGCCGATAAAAAAAGGTGTTTTTATTTTTAACATGGTGTCTCCAGATTTCGCCAGCGGTACATAATGAAATACAGAATATTCAGATTGCTTTTCTTCTGGGCATAAAAAAGCCCACATTACATGGGCTCCGTCCTGTTTTTTATTATTATTGCGGACGACTGCGTGTTGATTTGCAGTTTAAATTGAGTAGCGATTATTAATGTTGTTTTTCCAGTATAACTGGCCGCTTTCCTCCTCACCTTCAAAAAGACTAAGAAACTCTGCAATCCAAGCCCTTTTCTTAAGGTGAGCGCATTGTAAACTGAATAAGATAGGTTGTCTATAAAAAGTGCGGCATTTTGTCACACCTAGTGGAATATTTTTTGGGGGGTGATATGGAATCTAAACAAGGCACTTTTATTATTGAGGATAAACATAGTATAAATTTTATATGCTGTTTAATCATTAGGAAGCGTAATAATGAGTAAAGTCTAAGTCAACAGAATCAGTAGATGAGGTTCCATTGGAGCAATCGGTGATTGAAACCTAGCTCCTAAAGCAGTGTGGATTTATTAAATTATAAGGTCTTTATATTTTATAAGGTGTATAACTTATGATTTGTACACTGGCTATTTTAAAGGAAGCATCATGTTTAAAAGTAAGAAAGTTTTATCAGTTTTGGTTTTATGCGTATTTACCGTATTCTGTGTTGGTATTCAAACTAAAACCGCTTCTGCAAATATTTGGCCTTCATCGGGTTCTTTGGATCTGATTAAGTCCTCATGTACTTCTGGGGCAGACCAGTACAGTGAGCTCGTTCAATTGAAAAAAGAAATTGCGACTGCTGATACTATTGATCAGGCTCGGACAATAGCGCTTGCTCCGACTGACGAAGCTATTGATTCACTAAAAAATGCACGCATGTTTATGCCGATGAGTGATGAACTTTTTAAGGCTGAAACGCGGCTTAGTGATGCTCGTTCCCGTATACTAGTGGCATCCTCTCAAGCACAAGTTGCTGATGAATTTTCCGGTATGATGCTTGCAGGGCTTGATAATGATCGTGCTGCCCATCTCGGTGTCGGTAAAGTGGGTTGCGATTACTCAACAGGTGAAGTGATTGCTATTGTGCTAGGTTTGATTTTGGGCATCATCCCCGGTTTGATTTTGCTTGTCGTACTCTGTTAGTTAACCAATTCCCAGAAAATAAGGAAGAGTATTGAAATAAATGGCGCGCCCAAGAGGATTCGAACCTCTGACCTCAGCCTCCGGAGGGCTGCGCTCTATCCAGCTGAGCTACGGGCGCTTACTTAGGATATTGTAACCTAACCGCAATGCGATTACGATAACATTGATTTTAGGTTAGCCAGGTTAGCTTTACCTCGTTCCTTGATAACTTCTGGAGTAAGTTGTTTTTTATTGATCCATTCTAAGTCATCAGCGGGTAGTTCATTTAAAAAGCGGCTAGGCTCGCTTTCACTGACTTCTCCATAACGTTTGCGATGAGTGCAATAGCTAAACGTACACGTTCTTTGCGCTCTCGTAATGCCTACATAAGCCAGGCGCCGTTCTTCTTCAATATTATTACTATCAATGCTACTTTGATGGGGCAGAATATTTTCTTCTATTCCAATCAGAAATACATGCGGAAATTCTAAGCCTTTAGCGGCATGTAAGGTCATTAAGCTGACCTGATCACTCACTTCGGCTTCTTGATTACGTTCCATAATATCCATGAGCATAATCTTCGCCACAATTTCTGCTAAGGGTGCTTTCGATGAGTTTCCGTCTTCAGAAGGACTATTCTTTTCAGCAATGCGCTTAAGCCATTCAATGAGTTCATAGACATTCTTTATTTTACGGTCGGCAGACTCCTTGCTTTTGCTTTCTTCCTTTAAAAATTGCTCATAACCAATTTGTTGAATAAATTGTTCAATCACAGAGAACCTATCACCCTGGTCAATACGTCTAGCGGTATCAAGTACCCAGTCATGAAACTTTTGTAATCGGTGAATAGACTTTTCAGATAAGCGTTGAGTTAAGCCCAGTTCGGTACTCGCTGCAAATAAACTGATATGACGTTCATTCGCATATCCCCCCAGTTTTTCCAGCGTGGTAGGGCCAATTTCGCGGCGGGGTGTATTAATAATACGTAAGTAAGCGGCATCATCATCAGGGTTAACAAATAAACGCAGATAGCCGAGAATGTCCTTAATTTCTGAATAAGAAAAAAACGAGGTGCTACCGCTGATTAAATACGGGATGTTATTTTCCCTAAGTCCTTGTTCAAATAACCGGGACTGATGATTGCCTCGATATAAAATCGCGTAGTCCTGATACCGGCCACCGTTCTTAAATTTGTGATGGATAATTTCTGAAATAATTTGCTGTGCTTCAACCTGATCGTTTTTATGACTCAGAACACGTAATGGATCACCATAGCCCAATTCACTCCAAAGACGTTTCTCAAACGTATGGGGGTTATTAGCAATAAGCTGATTGGCTACTTTTAGGATACGGCCCGTAGAGCGGTAGTTTTGTTCTAACTTAATCACCTGTAAACGACTATAGTCTTTTTGTAATTGTGCTAGATTTTCGGGTTGCGCACCCCGCCAGGCATAAATGGATTGATCATCATCACCCACGACGGTAAAGCGACCTAAGGCGCCGGCGAGTAACTTAACGAGTTGGTACTGGGTGATATTAGTGTCTTGATATTCGTCAACCAGTAAATAACGAATCTTGTTTTGCCATTTCTCTAAAACACTGGGATGTTGTTGGAACAATAATACGGGTAACAAAATAAGGTCGTCAAAATCAACAGCATTGTAAGACTTTAAGCTACGGGTATATTCTTGATACAGAATAGCAGAAGAGTAGTGTTCTTTTGTCGCCTGTGTTAATGCTTGTTCGGGCGTGATAAAGGCGTTTTTCCATTGCCCGATTTGATGGGCATAATGATCGACCTGATCGATATCACAGTCCTTGGCGCCGTGAGTAATTAAGTTCTTTATCAGAGCTAGCTTATCTTGTTCATCAAAGAGCGTAATGGCGGCTTTATACGTCAGAACTTTATGCTCTTTTCGCAGAATATCCAAGCCTAAGGAATGAAAAGTAGACACACGTAAGCCGCGAATCTGCGTATCATCGAGCAGCTTTGACACACGACTTTTCATTTCTCTGGCGGCTTTGTTGGTAAATGTTACGGCTGCAATATGTCGAGCCGGTAAGCCCTGTTTGACCAAGTAGGCAATTTTTTCTGTGATGACACGCGTTTTACCACTACCGGCGCCTGCCAGAACCAGTAATGGATTATCGATGACTTTAACAGCAGCTTGTTGTTGGGGGTTTAGTTTGGCCATTAGAATAGGAGTTCGAGTGTGATTTACTCGGTAGAGTACTATCGGTTCTTTGGGGGAGGCTTAATTATTGACGACATTATAACTGGATTTTGTTATTGGTATTATGTGTAGAAGGCCCTGATTCGGAATGGTGAACAGTGTTTTCACTGTTTTCGCCGTTGCCTTCAGCATCAACTTGAGTGTTTTCTGTCAGCTCTAGAATTTATTGATCATTTAGTGGCGTTGAACTTACGGCTCACTTGAAGAATCATATTTTGATAAAATTATGTTTTTATGTTAAAAAGCGCTCGATTGTTTGTGTCGATTTGTAGCGTGTTGGAAACGAGAGATTACGATGCTCAACAGAACCTTTCATACAGTTGTTACTCTAGATTATTCTTAATAATCTCGCGCAAAGAGGCTAGGGCTTCCGGGAAATCATAGCTTTCGACTTGGCATCCAAGAGGTGCGGCGAGTCCCCTACCGATGGTCTGAGTAAACAGCGGACCCAGTTCGCGCCAGGTGTCGATGGCTTGTGCGTCGTCTGTAGCGAGTTGCGCTTGCAGCCGGGTCACCAGTTCCCGGACTTTGACCGGATCTGCATCTACTTGCCTCAGTGCTGGGTTATCGACGTGCATGGCCTGGATTTCCTTGTTCACGGCCACTAGCGCCTTGCGTAACATCGCGATCTCATTCTCCAGTTCGGAAGCGGGCAAGCCATCATGAACCTTGTGTTCCAAGGTGTAGGCTATTTCTCGTAGCGATGCCATCCCCAGCGTAGTGGAAATGCCCTTCAAAGAATGGGCGATGCGCTCTGCGGTGGCTTGATCCCCAGCATCCAGGGCAGCCTGGACGTTGTCGGCGTCAGTGCCGTGGGTGTCAGCAAACTTGGTCAACAGGCGCTGATAGGCGGGTAAATTGCCACCGAGATACTTTAGCCCGGCTTGTTGGTCTATCTGGCTAGGGCTAGTGATTTGGGTGGCGGTTGGTAGCATTTCTGAACTTTCTATCGTTGTCTCGGCAGAGTCTGCTGTGTCCTTTTGGTGGAGCCAGCGCTTGAGCTCCGCGTAAAGCCGTTCTGGCTCCACTGGTTTGGCAATAAACCCATTCATTCCGGCATCTTCGCTGCGTCGGCGGTCTTCCTCAAAGGCATTGGCAGTCATGGCCAGGATAGGGATGTCCCGGTAAGCAGGTAACTTTCTGATTCTACGGGTTGCTTCCAGGCCATCCATCACCGGCATCTGCATATCCATCAGAATCAGATCATAGCATTTCTTTTCGATCATCACTAAGGCTTCGCCGCCATGATTAGCTATATCAACCAGTAAGCCGTAACCTTGCAGGATTTCCATAGCTACCTCCTGATTGATTTCGTTATCTTCAACCAGCAAAATACGGGCGCCCCTACGGAGTCCTGATGAACCAGAAATGGCCTCCTGGCGAGGTAACTCATCTATCTTGCCGTGCTTTAATGCCGCTGTAAACCAGAAGGTGCTGCCTTGCCCAAGGGTGCTGATAACCCCAATTTCGCCACCCATCATACTGGCCAGTTTTCTGGAAATCGCCAGGCCGAGGCCGGTGCCGCCAAATCTACGACTGGTAGAGGCTTCCGCTTGGGTAAAGGCTTCAAACAACTTATCCGGGTTCGCCTCACTAATACCAATGCCTGTATCTTGCACCTCGAAGCGCAACATGACCTGATCGTTGTTTTCAGAAAGTACCCTGGCGCGCAGATTAATGCTGCCATGATAGGTAAACTTGACGGCGTTACCGGTGAGGTTGATTAGAATTTGGCGTAGGCGTAATGGATCCCCTCGCAAAGGCAGCGTGTCTAGGCGTGGGTCGATTTCTTCAATCAGTTTGAGCCCCTTGCTGTCGACACGATCGGCCATCATGCTGCTGACATGATTTATGGTTGCGGAAACTAGAAAAGTCGTTTCTTCTAGCGTTAGTTGTTCGGCCTCGATTTTGGATAAATCCAGAATGTCATTGATAATCCCTAGCAAGTGTTTACTCGATGAGATGATCTTGTCGAGTTTGTCTTGCTGGGACGGCTGCTCGATTTGAGCTTGCAATAGATGGGCAAAGCCGATGATGGCATTCATTGGAGTGCGGATTTCATGGCTCATGTTGGCGAGGAACGTGCTCTTGGACTGGTTGGCGATCTCTGCATCCAGCTTGGCTTTCTCAAGCTCAGCCGTGCGGGTTTCAACAAGTTTTTCGAGATGTAATTGATAATTCTCAAGTTCCTTTTCGGTACGCTTTTTCTCGGTGATGTCATTCCACACGGCATGGATGAGGTTTCTATCGTCAAATTTGATAGACGTGTGTATGACGTCAGCAAAGAAATGTTCGCCGTTTTTCTTTATATGTTCCCACTCAAAGCGGTTAGTGCCTTCGGACAAGACTTTCTGATGCAGCGCTATCGCTTTTGTTGAAGATAATTGACCATCCGGTTGATATTCGGGTGATATTTGCACTGGGCTAAGCCCTATGAGTTCTTCCAGGGAGTCCATACCTAGTATTTGCAACGAAGCGTGGTTGGCATCAATAAACAGCCCATTTTCAACCAGCATCAAGGGCAGCCTGGATTCGTAGAACAATTTACGAAAACGCTCATCGCTCTGGCGCAGACGTTCTTCTGCTTCATGCCGATGGGTAATGTCAGAGGAAAAGCCGATCAGCGCCTGCGGATGATTACGCATTTCGATGGGCATCTTGACGGACCAGAAATAGCGGTTATTGCCGCTGTTGTCGGTCAACATTTCTTCAGACGCCTGCTTGACCCCGCTCAGATACACTTTGCTATCGAATTCCATGACTTGCCGGGCTGTGTCAGGCGGCAGGATTTCAAGGTCCGATTTGCCAAGGATGTCGGAAACCGGGCGACCGAATTGATGGGCGACTGCCTGGTTGAGGTAGAGGTAGCGGCCATCATGGTCCTTGATGTAGATATGGGTCTCGACATTGTCGATGACTGCATCCAGGAAGCGACGCTGCTCCCCGATTTCTTCTTCGCTGCGCTTGCGCTCGGTGATATCCTGCACTGTGCCGATCAGGCTGATCGCCTTGCCCTTGTCGTCATAGGTAATATGTCCGAGACCATGCATCCAGCGCTCTGCACCATCGCTCGGCCGAATGATCTTGTATTCGGCATCAAAAGGCTTCTTGTTGTTGATTGAGTCCTGAAGCGTATCGTGCATCGCTTGCATAAAATCCGGGTGCATTAACTTCACCCAGCCTTCATTGGTGTGCGGATAGTGCTCGGTGATCCCGAAGATTTCATCAAGGACGCTTGTGCTCTCAAACGTCGCTGCTTCAAACGTATTGATGTAGCTTCCGATCCGGGCGGCCTTCTGCGATTCGCGTAGCAGCTTTTCGTTTCTCTTGAGTGTTTGTTGTGCCCTTTGGTGCTCGGTGACGTCCAAGACAATGGAAAAAAGCAGGACCCGGGCGTCAACCGTGATGGGCGTTGAACGCACTTCGACAGTCCGAATTTCGCCGTTGGCATGGCGGTGCTCAAAGATGAAGTAATCGCGTTCCTGCCGCACAGCGCGTCCCATCTCCGCTTCGATTTCCGATGGCGTCAATGTATTGATCTGGTCAATGCGCATGGCTCGCAGTTGCTCGACGCTGTAGCCATAGAAGCTAGCAGCTGCCGGGTTGGCGTCGACGATGACGCCGGAATCAGGCTCGATCAGCAGCATAACTGCCACGATGTTCTCGAGCATTTGACGAAAGCTCTGTTCACTCTTGCACAGGGCGACCTCGGTACTCTTCAACAAGGTTTCGCCTTGTTGTTTCTCCTTCGCTTCGGCCTTGATCAGATACAGTGTTCGTGCCAGCATGAAAACCAACGCAACCCCGAGGACAATAAAAACCAACCGGGTGAGCCCAAGATTGAGCTTGGCATCCTCAACCGTAGCAAGTGTACGCTGATCGACCCAGTCCATGAATTCACCAATCGGTCGCATGATGTTGAGCTTGGCTTGGTGATATGCATCGTCATACAGCAGACGCGGCGATTTGCCATCACGTATCGCCAGAATTTCCAGGTAGCGCGGTTTGTATATCGAGTTCCCCGTAGCAAGGTAAGTACGCGCCATCCAGGTCAAATCATCTGACGATTGCCTCAGTTCATCACTCAGTTCAACGGAAGTTATTCGCTGTTCGTTTGCTCGATTAACGCGCTCTTCGGCAGTGATATAGATACCGAAAGCAACAATGAAAAGCGTGCCAATAGCTGCGGTTAACCAAGTGCTGATAGCAGATTTTGAGAATTTTTTCAATATACCCTCCATAACAGGGGGCCTGTGAAAGCCCCCCTAAAAGTGTTCGTTCTGAGCTAAGCCATTTTCCAGAAGCACCGTATTAAATGTTTTTCAGGCGCATTTATCATCGCATCCGCATCACCATTGACTCTTGTATACTCAATACCCAATTGATTGAGTAATAAACGAACTTTGTAGCAATTACCTGAGGGTAAAAAGTCGTATAGTTTATACATTAGTGCTTTGTTCACCAAAGGGGTAAATACAGTTTCGCTGGGAATAGCAAAAAATGCGGCTACTAGTAATGATACTAGATCAATTATTCACCTGATTAAATCTGTAACTCATTATTTTTTATTGTGTAGTTTTGTGCATGATATAACACATGAACAGCAAAGACATTATTATGGCATTAAAAAGAAGGCTGGTTAATATCGGGGGGCAAGGGCGATCATGAGAAATTTACTCATCCAAATAAGCCGGATCATGTCGTTGTTCCACATCCGCGCAATGATATGCCCATTGGCACTTTGCGCAATATTTTAAGCTATTATTTTTTAAGAACACCTACACTTTATTGTGCGTAGCTAACTCAGAAAGATGCTCGCTATCAACCAAAACCATCTCTGCCAATAAAGTTTCAGGAGAGATATCTTGCTCATGCGGCCATGTCACAGCACCAAACAGAATTCCTACCTGATTAAAATAATGTATATTGCCTATTATTTGGACCCCTTTCTTGGCGCTATTTTTTGAGTCGCACTTTTCCGCAATTACCGGAAATAAGCGGTCAAGCTAAACCTACCGAAAAACACTTTATTAGTAATCGTTTGACGATGTGGGGTGGCATTTGGGCTTTAAAAGCTCTGCATTAAATATTCACAGTCCATTGGCTTAATAACTCTTATAGCGCTTACTTTACTTTCGAATCAGTATTTTGGCATTCATACGCCATTTATGACCCTAATCACAGATACCCATTTTTTAATTCCTATGACAATTGTAGTTTTATCGACTCCACTAGCGGGATTTAGATTTATAACACTGTTATTAGGACGCTCGTTGCTACTACCGAAACAAGTATCCCGTGCTACATTACCGACTTGGCTGTTTTCTAGACTATCCCTGTTTTGCCTTGTTGCGTGGGGAGTCTGGTCTATACCACTGGTTGCATCGGCTCTCTGGGAAAATACTGACTCTTTATACCTGATGTTCTTAGGTGTGTTTGGATTATGGGGCATAAGTTTCAGTGCAACCTTCGCTTTCTGGCGAATACCTAACTGCCCTAAAAACCAGCAGTTTGATTACGTGGGGTTAATCTTTATGTTCTTATTTGCCCTGACGATTACAACGGACATAGTGAATCAACTCTTCTTTACTAAATTTGTCTTTAGCACCTGTTTAACCATCATAGGGCTGGCCTTTATTGTTCCGATTGGATTGTACTTTTCAGCATTGAAGCGTTGGTTTACAGGCTCATTTGGACTGTGTATGTCGGACACAATCCGAAACTCATCTTTATTTCGGTTCAATCGAAGTTGTGCATCCTCTTCCAAAGCGGCCTCAATACGTGGCAAAGTAAAACTCTGGTCATCATCAAGGGGAATATCCAACGTTTTTTCACCATAACTCAAACTTAATATTAATTTGCTTTTATCAGGGTCTTGATCAGGATGATTATTATAGATCACACGAAAACGAGGTTGAGCATTTGGAGCTAATTCTCGGTGAAGATCATAAGCCTCTAGCCCTTTCATTACATCACTATAAGACAGAATTAAAGGATCACTGTAATTTCAGACAATAACTTCCGGCAAAGTATCCACGGACCCGGATTCTTGCAACAACTCATTTCCAGCAGCATAAGAAACAACATTTTGTACTGTCAGTAAAAGGAGTGTGAAAATAACAATAACTTTCATTTAGTTACTTTTCGTCGAAACAAGCGCGTCCAGAATACACCCTCAAAAACAACGCCCACTATTAAAAAAATAACTGATCCAATTGTACTGCCTACTGTAATTGCTGCTAGCGCTGCAACAAGACTAAAAAATGTAAAAATATGTTTCATTAAAAATACCATTAAGAGAAATAATAAAAGGGACAAACTTTTTCAAATCCTTTATATTTAAGTTGACTTACAAAGACTCAGAAAGCCATAAGAAGTTCGTTTTTTAATTTTTCACTTTGAGAGTGCATAACTACATAGTTAGCAGTTAAGGGTAGTCGTTTAATTCAATCTATGTTCTGGCCAATACGCCAGAGTACACCGGAGGGATCTGTAAAACAGAAATCGCAGTAATAAATATAGCTAACGCACTAATAACAACAACGTATTGCATTAAGTGGATATAAAAACGATTAAGTCTGCGCACATGTTCAAAGGCAAACGTTTCTTCGTAACTAACTCAGTCACTGGTTGCCCTTGAATACCCACAAAGCGATCAGAAGTTCGTTCTTCGACCACAATAAAACCAAGACTTTCGAAAATCTCTACATTACCCGTCTCTTTGATGGTCACAACTGACAAAGCAGGAAGCCCAAAATCAATGGCAAGCGTAGCAATATGACCAAGCAAAGTCCGAGCAACACCTCGCCGCCTATGTGTTGGTAGGACAGCAACACCCTGAACATACAGGTCTACCTCCTGGGTGATATACTCAGCGACACCGATTACTGTATCAGCATCGTCTACTGCCACAACGCGTGTATTGGATAATGAATGACTAGTTAAAATAGTCTCGGACTTTGGTTTGGGTTTATATACTGCACGTAATTCACTGGTACACAATGTCATGATATGTTTGACTGTATCAGTATCTGTGGTGATAAAATTTCGTATGGTAATCATTTTTCGTAACTCAATACAGTGTCACCGAGACTTCTTAAAATTTATTGTTATGTAGGCCTAACGTTGCCGAATTCGCACCTTAATTTAGCGACGACTTCATCGATAGAGGGCCCTTCAATTTTGGGTGCTTCAACACCAACTTCTGCAAATGTTCTCCAAATGAAGAGCATCAGAATGGTTAGGTCGCACAATGTAGCACCAAGCCATCTTTAAGCATAAGTTGTTGGACATTCGAGAAACCAGCGTTTAACAAAGCATCGCATTGTTCAGTAACGCTCATATATAACTGATCGTTTTTCATACCACCCTCACCCAGAAAGTGATCACATACCAAGTATGAACCTGTAGAAACAAGCAATTCTCTAGCCTGAGCATGGAGTGAACAGGCGTAATGTTTATGTCGCAACTCATGAACAACCTGATGGGTCACTATGGCTTCAAATAATCCAAGGTTATGCGACCATCCGGGTTCTTTAAAATTTCTATCGAAGAAATCAACGCGCGAAGCAAGCGAACCAAGCCGATTGCGGGCCAACTGGTGCATCGCTGCCGAGAAGTCTAGCGCGACATAAGATATTGCCGGCAATGCATTAAGCAGACTCTCAGCAAGAAAGCCCGGCCCCGAGCCAAGCTCCAATACACGAGTAACAGGAATCGGCATAGCCTTAATCGCCGCTGCAAACTCAGAGAAGAACTCTATACGGCTAGGTCGCTTTGACATCGCAGTGGACTCCCATTCCAAAGCGTCACTCATTAGGCGAAAATCAATAGGGCTGGGTACGTCATGAATCATGCTATGAAACCAATATAATTAACAAGGCAAACTCCGCCCTTAGTTATCGTTATTTGAATTACTTTGATTTATTAATGCTAATGTAATGGTCTTGGCTCTCAACTCTTCTAAACCATTCTTTGATGCTGCTATACCCAGACAAGTCAAATCCCCTCTCACCAGCAACATGGGTATAGGCATATAAAGCGATATCAGCGATTGTATATTGGTTAGCCACAAAAAAGTCATTACTAACTAAATGCTGTTCCATGACATCAAGTGCAGCATAACCCGCTTTCATTTTATCTTTGAGCTGTTCTTTATACTCATTCTCTGCTTTGAGTATTGAAACCCAATAACGTGGTGTTGCAATATTGGGTTCATGACTGTATTGTTCAAAGAACATCCATTGTAAAACCTGGGCCTGTTCATACTGATCTTTCGGCAAAAAACGGGTATGAGTTGCCAAATACCATAAGATGGCATTGGACTCGGCTAGATACTTGTCATCATGCCAAAGTACCGGTGTACGCCCGTTAGGGTTAATCTTAAGAAATTCTGGCGTACGGGATTCTTTGTTTAATATGTCAACATTGACTCTTGTATAGTCAATGCCCAATTGACTGAGTAATAAACGAACTTTGTAGCAATTACCTGAGGGTAAAAAGTCGTATAGTTTATACATTTACATGATCCAGTTTATGTAATTGCTGTAACAAACTCGGTAATAAAATAAGCACCAACGGTATTTGTATCACCAAACCAAAGATTAACGCAATCGCCAGCGGTTGCAACATTTCCGCTCCCGTCCCAAGACCCAACGCTAAAGGTAATAACGCAAAGATCGCTGCAATCGTGGTCATCGCAATAGGCCGCATCCGATTATTGCCGGCTTTACTAAAGCCCTCAATACCCTGTTTATCTATCGCAGGTAGATTCTCATATTCTGAATAATAAAATACCGCAACTTCCGTCACGATACCTATCACCATGGTCATGCCCATAATCGCCATAATATTGAGTTCAGTATGAGTTAACCATAAGCCAATAAACACCGCCGCCATAGACGATAACGTAGTAATAATCATCGCTAAAGCCACCCGAAACGATTCATAAACCATCAACAACAGTAAAAACACTAAGGCCACGGCCGCCATAAAAACCACTAACATATCCTTAAAAGCAATTTGTTGTTCTGCGTATAAGCCCCCCAACACATAATAAATCGAGGAAGGTAACAAGTCCGTTTGGTGTAAGGTCTTTTCAATATCCACAATAGCAGAACCCAAGTCTCGCCCTTCAAGACGAGCCGTTACCGCCACCATCCGCTTTAGATTCTCTCGATGAATTTGTGGCTGCCCTGTTTCTGTGCTTATTTCTGCAACCCGTTCTAACGGCACCCACTGACCTGTTGCGGTACGAATGGGTAAATTCTTTAACTGTGCACTGGTCGTCCGCTCTGCTTCAGGAATCCACACCCGCACAGCCAGCATTTTTACGCCTTCCTGTATCTGAGTCGCTGTGGTTCCCGTCAAATAGGCATCTAGCGCCAGTTTAATCTCATCCCCACTTAAGCCCGCTAATGCTGCCTTTTCTGGCAATATTCGAACCGTATAGGCATCACCGGCAGGAGTCACCCCAGAATTAACATCCACCACACCGTTTATTTTGCCAATGGCTTCAGCCATATTTTCTGCTACAGTACTGAGTAATTCACCGTTATCTGCATACAACTTAATTTCAATCGGCTCCGGTACTGCCGTTAAATCGCCAATCATATCTTCCATCAATTTGGCCATTTCTACATCAAGCCCGGGCACCTGCTCCAGGACTTGAGTGCGAACATCGCTCATAATGTCTTCGAGTCCTCGACGCGGCAACGGCTTTAACTTAATAAAAAAGTCACCTTCGTTCGCCTCGGTAATATGTCCCCCTAAACTTAGCCCGGTTCGACGGGAATAAGTCTCCACTTCCGGTGTTTGTTGAATAATATCTTCAACCTGCTGGAGTAGTCGGTCTGTTTCAGTGACTGAGGTACCTGACTCTGCACGATAATCCAGAATAAAACCACCTTCATCCATCGCAGGCATAAACCCAGAGCCAATCGTCTGTTCTGCAATAAAACCACCAGAAAGCAATATCATCAAAGCGCCTAACACTAACCAGGGACGCGGTAAGACCTGCTGCATGAAGCGTGTGTAATGAGCATGAATCCATTGAGTCAGTTTAGAATGCTGTTCTGGCTGTTGGGCTGATTTTGACAACGTTTGTGCGGCTAACAAGGGAACCGCTAACCAGGCAACCAAAAAGGATAAGGTTAAGACCGAGGCAATAGTTAAGGATAAGGCTTTAAAAAAACTGCCACTGACACCCGATAAAAACGCCAACGGGATATGCGTCACAATCGTCGCGGCAGAAGAGGCCGCAAGTGGCTTACTAAATTCTGCGGCCGCCGCCTGAACACGCTCACGAATAGGCGCACTGCCCTCCGGTAGTCGGCGCATAATATGCTCAATCATCACGATAGCATCATCAATGATCAAAGCAACCGCAGCAGCCATACCACCCAAGGTCATAATATTAAAACTCTGCCCCATCAGCGACAGGATTAAGGTCGTTGCAGCTAAAGCCAGTGGCACGGTCAATGCGGTAATGATCGTCACCCAGCCATTACGTAAAAATACCCATAGCACCAGCACCGCCAACACCAGACCAATCAACAAAGCCTCTTGCACAGTCGATGCCGAGGCGACAATCAATTCACTTTGGTCATACCATTTCGCCACCTTGACATCGTGAGGGATTTGAGTGCTTAATAATTTCAACTTCTTAGCGACAGCGGCTGCAATATCAACGGTACTACCATCCGGTTGCTGAACCACCTGAAACAACACCGCTTCTTTACCATCTGCCCTAACCCGCTGCCAGAGTGGTGCTGTTGATTTACTGATGGTCGCGACCTCTTTTAACAACAGTAGACCATTGGCATCATGCCTTAACACCGTCAAGCCAATATCCTGCGTATTTTTTAGCTGTTGATCCGCTAACAGCAAGTACAATTTATAATGTTCTTCCAAACGCCCCACCGCTTGTAACACATTACTCGCTGCCAAAGTTTTGGCAACCTCATCCAGGGTCAGATTAAACGCCCTGAGCTTACCACTATCTATCAAGACTTGATATTCAGCTGTGGCCCCGCCTAATACTTCGACCTTCGCCACGCCGGGTATTGTTGCCAGTAAAGGCCGCACCTGATAATCCGCAATATCACGTAAGGCAACTGCCGATTGCTGACTTGCCGTTAAACTATAACCCAGCACAGGAAACACCGTGGGTTCCATTCGTCGGACGGTAAAATTAAGTGCGACCGGTAACTTTGAGCGAATCTGATTAACCGCCGCATCCACCTGAAGCATCGCTGACACCATATCGATACCCCACACAAAATTGATCGAGACATCGGTACTGCCACGGGTGGTGGTTGACCTGACATTCAATACCCCCGGCACCGCTCTAACCGCCTCTTCAACAGGCACTGTGGCTTCAAGTACCATCCGCTCTGCGGGTTTATCGCCTGCATCCATATTGATCACAATACGCGGGAAAATAACTTGCGGAAACAGACTCACCGGCAAGGATTGCGTCACATAAAGCCCTGCGAGTGCAGCTAAGACCAGGGTTAATAATATAGATCGGCGGTGACTAAAAGCCCATGAGGTCATGGTTTTTCGACCTCAACTTCAACGTCCATACCCTCGGTCAATTCGTAATTACCTAAAATCACCAGCTCATCTTGTGGCTTAAGCGTAGGATCAATCAACTCAACGAGAGTATCCGTTTCTATGCCCAGTTCTACCGTGTGTTTCACTGCCTTTTTATCGACTACCGTAAAAACGCTATAACCCTCGTCATCCGGTAACACAGCCGCTCTGGGTGCTACTAAAGTGTTTTTTGTTGACAGGGTAATGTAAGCTTTTACCCACTCATTCAACAAGAAATCGACCTGCTTAGACGGCTTAACAATCACAGTGACCAAATGACTCTGCGGATCAATTTGCTGCGTCATTGCTTCAATAACGCCACTAACCGACTGTTCAAGCTTTCGATTAACAAGCGCCAGTTCAACCACTTGCTGTGTTTTTAAGGCGCCAATACGACTCGGCTCAATACCCAAAGCGATACGCCATTGCGCTTGCTCGGCCCATTGCAATAACGGACTGCCTGCGGCTATGCGCTGTTCTTGCTGAACATTGACAGCCGCAATAATACCGGGTTTCTCAGCCTTAAGGGTATGGGTTTTTAATGAGCCTCTCGCTGTTAAATCCTGAAGCAAAGCCTTGGCTTGATCAACACGTAATTGACTGGTGACTAACTCATGCTCTGTTGCCAACTTTAACTGAAATCGGCCTTGTAACAGCTTTTGCTCTTGGGTGGCTGCCGCCAGTTCTTGCTGGGCCTGTTTAACACTTAATAAGGCATCTTCACTGGGTTCCAGCGTCAATAAAGGATCACCCGCCCGCACCGTTTGGCCATTGCTCACATAAACACGCTCAATACGACTGGCATAGGGCACACTCAGATTTTTTGAGTTACTGGGCAGGGCAATCACCGAGCCATAAGCGGTTAAGGTATCCGCTATCTCGGTGAGTTCTAAGGGCTGTGTTTGCACCTTGGCAACCGGCGTCACTTCGGCTTCTTCCTCTTCCGTGTGTGTGTTACAGGCCATTAATAAGACACAGCAAAGGGGCAATACGATGTTAAAGAATCTATATTTCATAAATCTATCAGGACAATAAATCATAAAGCGTACCGACCGGTAGCGGTTTCTAAAGCAATTCGCGCTTCAATTAAATGCAGTTGCAACGTTAACACTTCAATGTGTTTATCCGTGACATTATTCCAGGCTGCATAGTACGTCGGTTGGTCAATTTGATGTTCATTATTAGCGGTGGTGTAAGCGTTGAATAAAGTCTCTAATTGGCTCAGGCCTGTACGTGCGGTCTTAATTTCTGTGTTGATTGAGGTAATGGTAGTGAGCAGTTCTGCCACATCCGCTTTGCTCTGAAAATCACGATTGCTGTATTCATCAAATAGCAGTTGTCGACTGGCTGTTGCTAAGGCAATCGCCCCTTGATTTTGGTCAAAGAGGGGTAAACTTAAAGCCACACCCGCGCCCATTGTATAATAATTACTGTTGTTTTTAGTGTGCGTTAAGCCCAGGCTAATTTTGGGAAACTGTTGCAGAATGGCAATCCGAAGCTGTTCTTCTTGCGCTTGATAACCTTGTTTTAAGGCTAATAAATCTAAACGATGCGGCGTTAAATCCTGAGTGAGTTGTTCAAAGTTCGGCGTTATCAGTTCTTGGGGCAAGTCTGTTGCTTGATAAGTAATCGCCTGCCCAGCCGGCTGACCTAAGACTCGATTAAGCCGTTCTTGTTGATGCTGTTTTTGCTGTAATAACGTTTGCAAGCGACTTTCCAGTGCTTCAGTTGAAGTCATTGCTGAGGAGTTTTCTAAAACCGTTGCCCATCCTTGATCAAACGCTTTTTGTATTTGTACTTTATTACTTTCCAGCCGATTTAAGCTCTCGGATAATAGAGTGTACTGCTGGTCATAAATCTGTAATTGATAACAGGCTAATTTAGCCGCTTGTGCAACTTGCCATTCTTGCCAGGCAATTTGTAAATCAATCGATTGTTGTTCAGCTTGTGCGGCTAAAACCTTATTAGATCGAGTTAACAAGGATGTAAATTCCCAATCTAAACTCAAACCATATCCTTGAACTTTCCCTTGATCTAACCCCCCAGTAACTGCTGCAAAATTATAAGCCAGGCGTGGGTTCGGTAATAAACCGGCTTGCAACACTTGTGCAGTGGCAATACCCTGCTTTGTTCTTGCCACGCGTAACTCAGGATTTTGTATAACCGCTATCATTGCCGCTTCATCCGGTGATAATCCATCAGATAGATCAAAGGGAATCGGCTTTAGTAACGGGTGTTTAATTTGGCTGGCTTGAATGTGTAGCTGTGCTATTGACGGGTTCGCATTTTGTTGCGCAATAGCTTGCTCATTTAACTCCTTGGCTTGATAAGTAGCACAAGATGTTAAGGTCAGCGCCAGTAAAACAAGGGTATGATCTATGATAGATTTAAGCCGCGTAAAGGCGGCTTTGAGGAGGCCAGAAAAGTCGTTTATCAAAGCGGTTATAAGCGTTAAAGAGGGTATTCAGGTTATCCTAACACACAAGAAAGCCTCACTGACCGAGTACTACGATCTAAAGGCTTGTTGCTATACCCTGGGGTTTAATTAAATGGCTAGGAATCGTGATGTTATTAAGTTTATGACCATTACCTCGTAATCGTCAGCAAGGTAAAAGTACCTTCTTTCAGTTGTGGTCTGCCATTGGCTTGCTTGGGTGCCTTATCATCGACATCTGCTGTGACTGTATAAACCGTATGGTTGATGCTATCAAGCGCCAAAGTTCTAGCTCTAGGCTTTGTCAGCAAATTTTGCTTAACGGTATAGTCGTTCGCAGAAATTATAGTCAGTGTGCCATCACTGTTTGAACTAAAAACAAGATCCAGTTCACGGTCATAACCGACTGCATCTGAGCCTTTGCCAATAGCGGGTTTAGCCAGGGTTTCACCCGTCTTGGTTGAAACGACCAGTAATTTCTGATTGTGACAGCCCACAAACAAGCGTTCTTTTGCAACATCAATTGATAATCCAGCCGGTTCATCACAATTGACTGATAAATCATAACGGGTTAGAACCGATAACTTGTTTGTGTCCACAACAGCCAGTTGATTCTTATCCTCTACATTAACATACAGCAAGCCTTTACCATCGACGGACGCGGTTTCTAGCTTGCCATCTATCTGGATATGGGAAAGTACTTTTTTGTTAACAGCGTCAATAGCCGTCAAACTACCTGATTTACCATTAGCCGCAAACACCCGCTTAGAAAACGCATCGTAAATAATGGCGTCGGGGTTTTGCTCGGTCGGCAGCGTGGCAATTTCTTTTAATGAAGAAAGTTCAAATACCGTCACCGAATTAGTACGGCCATTACTGGTAAACCCAAGACCTAAGTCGGGCGCTAATGCCACACCATGAACCCCCTGAGTATCAGAAATGGTTCCCACGACTTGCTTTAGAGAAGTGTCATAAACATCCACATGATCGCCACGAGTGATAAATAGCCGTTGACTACCGGGATCATAATTTAGGTAATCCCATCGTGCATTACCTGGCAATACCTGTTGGTCAGCAATATGAAAATCAGCATCCGCCGCATGACTCTGTAGTGCAACGGCTAATAATAGGGATAGTATAATTCGGGTAATAGATAGCTTCATTTTACGTGACTATGCCAATGCGAAAGATTTAAAAGGAATTGCTGTTATTACGCAATAACAGCACAAGCAAATCTTTGTTTACAGCAAACTGTATACCATGCTATTAACATTCAACATCAAAAAGCTCATAACTTATTGACTAATAATAAATAAAATATTCAGAAGACTTTAGCATGTTAATGAACACTGCTTTTAATAAAGGCCCTGTCGATTAATCTGCTGCTTAATCAACACATTTTGTTGATTAAGTGTTGCTTAGAATTTGATTGAATATTCAAAAAATTGAATTCAGACGTACACAGCCAAATAAAATCCCCTAAATCACTAGGTATTCTTAACTTGATAATGCAATCAAGATACTTAGGAGCTCTTCATTACTGAAGGGCTTTGCTAAAAAGCAACAGATAATTCCTTCTTCCTGTGCATTACGAACAACAGGATCATCGCGATAATGATAACCAGAAACCAACACAACTTGGGGCCTTTCTTTGACCATTGTGTGTATCCTCCTTGCGACATCTAAACCATCCATATCAGGCAATTTGGCATCTAAGAAAACGACAGAAAAATCACCCTTGGATAATTTAAAACATGCATCTTCCCCAGTGTAAGCTGTGAAAACATTTAAACCTTGTGATTGAATGATCTGAGAGACAACCCAACACATATCGGGTTCATCATCCACTATTAGAACGTTTTTGTTCATTAAGCTCACAGGAGTGGTAGCGTTACAATTATAGCAGCACCTTGACCAAGGCGGCTTTCTGCCTGTATAGAACCAAGATGTTGGCGAATTATGCTATAACAAATTGACAATCCCAAGCCAGTACCTTGACCTACCGGAGAAGAAGTATGGAACGGGTCGAATATTTTATCCAGCTCGCCGGCCGCAATACCAACACCGGTATCAATAACACGAACAATTACTCGATCTTCAACCGTATTAATCGCAACACTCAAGACACCACCTGTAGGCATTGCATTTATAGCATTTAGAAATATATTCATAAATACTTGTTGCAATAAACCTTGCACCCCAGAGACTACAATATTATTTTTTTGCAGGGACAGATGTATCTTGATTTTCTGTACTTTGGCTTGATTAGTGACTAGATCAATAGTTTCTTTAAGAACCGAGATTAAATCAACTTCAACCATTTCTGTATCAAGTGATGAGCGGGCAAAGCGCAGTAGATTTTCTATAATTGCTGAAGCTTTTTGAATATTGGCTTGTATTTTTTTGGCACATTCCTTTTGAAAATCATCGGAAATTTGATTTTCTTGTAGAAATTGTGCAGCCGAAGAACAAACGGCCAGTGGATTACGAATTTCATGGGCAATGCCTCCTGCCATAACACCTAATGCTGTCAATTTTTGCGATTGCCGTAGTTGTAACTCCAGTTTACGTCGCTCAGCTAAATCTCGACCTACCACAACGGTACCTACCGTTTTAGAATAATCATCTTTCATGGGCGAAAATACCCAAGAAATTAAAATAGTTCCGCTATTGCTAGGTGTTAATAAATTAAATTCTGTGGTGTGAGCAGCATTGCTGGTTTTCATACGCTGAAAAATTTGTTGCACCATCTGTTTTTGACTCAGATCACAGAAGTCAAAAAAGTAACGTCCATAAACTTCCTGCGTGGACAATCCAGATAGTTTTTCTGCCGCTGAATTCCAGGTCAATATGCGTCCATCAATATCCGTCGAAAGTACAATATCACTCGCACTTTCGACAACTGACGCCAGATGCCGCTCTACTCGACGAACTTCTTCAGACAGACGGAATTGCTCAGTAACATCTTCCATGATGAGTATGATTTGATCAATTTGAATCGGTAAAATGGAGTAGTAATAAATACGAAGTGGAACGCCGGGGGCACGATAAGTCATTTTCTGTCCCTTAACAGCGATGCCTGTATGAAACACATTACGTATGCTTTCTTCAATACCCGTACTTTGTAAAATAACAAGAGGAAATACTTCTGCTAAAGGACGGCCAACTGTAGCATCTTTACTTCGTTGACTTTTAATTAAAAAATTTTCATTAACTGAGAGTATTTGAAGCTTTCTATCAACCATTAAAACAGAGGAAGGAATAGCATTTAGCAGCATCTCGTACTGAATTTCAAAACTATTTTTTGTTGGGTTTTCTGACATGATAGTAGCTTATTAGCTCGGTAGCTTTAGTTGGCAAAATTATAGGGTGGCCAAGGGCCGCTAACAGAACATAAATCGGTTATGCTTTTTTCAACAAAACTCAACCGTTCATGAAAAGCAGGTAAATTGCTACGGTGTACTAAATAACTTAACAGATAAGTCTGTTGTCCATTAAAAACACTGATGGCCGAACAGTGTTGTCGATAAAGCCCTGATAATGCATCTTCCAAAAAAGCCGCTTGTTGTTCGGCCTTTTCTGGTACGGCGTAAGCGCGTTTTCGTGCCTTCAAATAGCTTAGTCCACTCACGGGTTGCTGAGAACTCGTGTCACTATCAGGAAAGGGTTCAAGTAGTAGACGTATGCCCATTTCCTCACAATTATTGAGTTCGGCCAAGCGTGCTTGGTAACGCGCGTTATTATCCTTTAAGTGTACTTTTACTGCCTCCTCATCTGCCAAAATGCTGCCGTAGCGCATGGGGATCAATGTGGTTTGTTGATGAATATTCATCACTTTTTCGCCATAAGCTAAAACCACAGCAGGTTCTCGGCTGACTTCATTCTCACAGGCTTTGGCTATAGCGATTATACCTGCTGCTTTAATGAGTGTAAAAGTAGGCTCAATTACTAGCAATGACGCTTCGTTAATAATACCATACAGTAAAAAACTCATAAGCTTGCAAGTTGAGAAAAACTATAGGGAGCCCAAGGGCCTGTGACCCGAAAATTAAAACCACAAGGCTCAAAACGCTTACTGATAGCACTTACCTGCTGCTGAAAAGCAGCCACTTTTTCAACAGGGAGCAAATAGGCTGTGTGTAAAACCTTATCTTCGGTTACTCGCCGTGAGCGAAAATCATGCATCAATGGGCTTAATTCGTCTTGAATTAACGTTAAGGATTCTGTTAACCAACCATTTAATTCAGAAGCTAAACTCCTGCGTAATTTCTGTTCTTCAAGATGGCGACGACCCACACTTTCAGGTAATGTAAAATGCCCAGATTGCAGTCCTTCAACTAACAAATAATCAACCGCTTTTTTACGATCAAGTGTTGCTTCCAGGGACCATTCCTGACAGCCTGACACATGATGCAATACCGCTAATACAGCATTGGCGCGGCTTTTCATTTCCTGCTCCAATGCTTTTACATTGGAAAACAGAGTGCCAAATGATAAGGGGTAAACAGCGCCTTGCTCCATTAGCTTATCAATAACCAGTGCATGACGACAAGCACGAGGGGTTAGCCAGGCAACATTCTGCAAATTGTTTTCACCGGCTTCACCGGTAAAATCAACTAATGCAACTGAACTGATAATTGCATTCAATCCCGAGGAATTATAATCTGTAAGTATATGCTCATCATCGACACCCAAAACCGATGGTACAACTGTTCCTGGAAAGGTAAAACCATAAAGATATATAGCAAGAGGCGATTCAGCCTTTGCACTCACCGAAAATCCTCACCTTCTTTACCAAACATTTCTGCAATGACTTCATCAAAATCATGCTGTTCTATAAGAACGGTTAATTTATTAGGCGCCTCATCGCTTTTACAGGCTTGTACTGCACGACGTAAGGCTGATAACGCAGCACGATTACAAACAGCAGCAAGCTCCGCTCCACTCGCATTAAAACAACGAGCAGCCAATTTATCCACGAAAATGTTTTCGCCTAGCGGTTTATTACGTAAATGCACTGCTAAAATTTGTTTACGCGCTTCTTCATTGGGCAAATCTAGCTCAATGATTTCATCAAAACGCCCAGGACGAAGCATAGCTGGATCAATCAAATCTGCACGATTAGTCGCGCCCATCACAAAGACACCTTTGAGCTCTTCCAAACCATCCATTTCCGATAAAAACTGGCTTAACACTCGCTCAGCAACATGAGAGTCTGTTGAACCTTCTCCTCTTGCGGGCACCACAGAATCAACTTCATCCAGAAAAATAATACAGGGTGCTGCTTGACGGGCTTTGTGAAACAAATCACGCACACCCTGTTCAGAATCTCCCACATAACGAGACATCAGTGCTGGACCTTTAACTGAAATGACATTTACGCCGCTTTCATTAGCGATGGCTTTTGCAATTAAGGTCTTACCAACACCTGGAGGCCCCGCTAATAACAAGCCCTTAGGCGGCTTTACACCCGCTTGCTGATAAAGTTCAGGGTATTTAATAGGCCACTGAACAGATTCGATCAAGCGACGACGAATGTCATCCAATCCACCCACATCATTCCAGCGTACATCTGGAATATCCACAAATAACTCACGGATAGCGGAGGGTGATACTTCGCATAAAGCCGATCTAAAGTCATCCATCGTTACTGTTAATGCAGTAAGACGTTCATAAGGTATTTCGGCTGCACTGAAATCAATTTCAGGGAGAAGGCGTCGCAAGGCACTCATCGCAGCTTCACGGCATAAGGCTTCTAAATCAGCACCGACGAAACCGTGAGTTACATCAGCAACAATGTTGAGTTCTACATCATCATTTAGAGGCATTCCTCTGCTGTGAATTTCGATAATTTCACGCCGACCTTCACGGTCTGGAATAGGGATAGAAATTTCCCGGTCAAAACGTCCAGGACGTCGTAGAGCAGGATCAATCGCATTGGGTAAATTAGTTGCTGCAATAACAATGACTTTACCTCGACTTTTTAAACCATCCATTAAAGCCAATAGTTGAGCAACGATACGTTTTTCAACATCACCGACAACCTTGTCTCTATGGGGTGCAATAGAGTCAATCTCATCAAGGAAAATAATACTGGGGCCTTTTCGCCCCGCTTCCTCAAAAATTTTACGCAAATGCGCTTCACTTTCACCATAAAACTTATGTACGATCTCAGGGCCGCTGATGGTATAAAATTGAGCGTCTGTTTCCTGGGCAATAATACGTGCAATAAGTGTTTTACCACAGCCAGGGGGACCCGATAATAATACGCCTTTCGGTGCATCTATTCCTAAGCGCTCAAAGACTTCGGGATACTTCAAAGGTAGTTCGATCATTTCCCGAATGCGGCGTACCTGACCTCTTAATCCGCCGACATCTTCATACGACAGGCGTTGGCCATTTCCTGTAGCATTCTTGGTTTCTTTTGAGCCACCGATAACGAGTGCTGTCGTGGGATTAATCAGTACTGCACCTTCGGGTAGTGTACTTTCGACTTTAAATTCCGCAGAACGACTACCAAACAAATGGGCACGTAATAGATCACCTTTTTTAACAGGTAAGCCATCAAGTAGGCTACCTATGTAATCTAAATCACGTGGATTGGGCGTAATCGTAGTGGGAATAAGAACAATGCGAGTAGCCTGTTTACAGGTAACAGGTTCAATGAGAACCTTTTCATCCAAACTCAGAGCCGCATTACGCCGAGTCAAGCCATCCAATTGCACAATGCCTTTGCCGCGCAGATCAATATACGTTGGCATTAATTTGGCGACACCACTGCCTTTTGAACTTGATACCTGAACAATATCTCCTACAGCTAAATTTAACTTTGCCATATCCGATGGATCAATACGCGCATAACCACGACCGGTATCCTTGGACAGGGCTTCAGTAACCTTAAGCTTAAGTTCTTTAGTCATAATCGTCTCACTGTTTTAGTTTGACTTCTAAAATGCCGTTATGGCAAGAACGTTCCATTGCATTACTGTCAAAGGCATGCGGTAAGACGATTTCTTTGTGATATTTCTTACTACCCTTTTCGGCATGTAGCACTAAAATATCACCGTTTAAATCTAAATGAATGTCTTCGTCGGCTACACCTGGCATCTCAGCCAACACTAAAACGTGATCACTTTCTTCAATAATATCAATCAGGGGTTCAGACACTGCCTGTACCGTTGTTTCACCTGTCTTTTCATCCCTATGAACATTTCCGAAAGCCTCAATGTGCGGCTCCTGGTCACCATTCAAGCCCATTTTCATAGAAAAGCCGTAAACCGCCTTAGCATCTTTGCCGCCAGAAGTGTCAATATCAAAAACCCCACTGCGTTTTAATTGATCCCCTTTTTCGGCTAGTTCTCCTAGCTTTTCTACTAAATCGCCTAGTCCACGCAAAATGCCTTCCACATTTCCGGTTAAGTTACCTTTTTTGCTAATCATCGCTTTTTACCTCGGATTATGTTGTTTCTTTGAGTTTGGAGCACAGTGATTTGTAATCAATATTTAAACGCCGTGCTGCCTCCGCTTTATTGTTTCCCGTTTCTTTTAGAACCGATTGAATTATTAATTTATCTACTTTGGCGTTATTAATACGATGAATTTCCTTCAACGATAAACCCTTATAATCACCATGAGCGATACAGTTTAAACATGACAAACTTGTATTATCTTCTTTCGGTCTTGTTGTTTCCTCAGGGTTTACCACTTGGCATAAAGATAAATTAGATGATTTAGAATGATGGCAAGCGAATAAAAAATTTAAATCTTCAACAGTAACTTCTTCATGGGAGATTAAAGCAACTCGACGAATAACAGCCCGTAGCTCACGGACATTACCTGTCCATTTGTGATTTAACAGTAATTTTTTAACTTCACTTGAAAAGGTCAACAACTCCATGGAAAGTTCAGCACAGACCTCCTTCATAAAAAGATTCGCTAAATAAATTATGTCCTCTGGACGTTCTCGTAATGGCTGGAGATGGATGACATATTCATTGAGGCGATAATATAAATCCTCACGAAATTTACCTTTAACTACCGCATCCAACAGGTATTCATTGCTTGCAGCCAGTATACGGACATTAACCGGAATAGCTTTTACACCACCTAAACGATAAATAACATGCTCCTGCAGCACTCGTAGTAATTTTGATTGGGCTGATAAAGACATATTGGCGACTTCGTCCAGAAATAAAGTGCCGCCATTAGCCGCTTCAAACTTACCTATGGATACGTTATCCGCACCAGTAAAAGAGCCTTTTTCATGGCCAAATAATTCATTTTCAATCAATGAATCTGAAATTGCACCACAATCAATAGGTATAAAATTTGCCGCTGCTCGTTTGCTTGATAAATGTATGTTTCGGGCAATCATTTCCTTGCCAGTCCCCGTTTCGCCTTGAATAATAACAGAAAAGTCGGTGTGCGCCACACGAGCAATATCTTTTAAAATTTGCTGAGTTTCTGGGCTTCTACCCATTGACTCGCCAATTCGAGCATATAAATCTCTATTGGGTAGACTATCTATCTCTTTTTTACCACCGCGTGTTTGCACAGCACGATTAACTAACTCTAAAACCCGATTATTATCAAAAGGTTTTGGTAGATAATCCCATGCACCCGCCTTGATAGCACAAACTGCACTTAGAATACCCGCTGTGCCTGTAACTATAATAATCGGAAGTTGTGGATACATGCTATGAGCTTTAGCCAATACTGCCATACCATTCGGCTCAGGAATAACACTATCAAGTAGCAGTAAATCGGGCTCACACTGTGATAATAAATTTATTGCAGTGTTACCATCGTAACCCTGCTGGGTTTTATACCCTGCATGCTCTAAAAGATGAGCCAACAAATCACAAATATCTTTGTTGTCATCTATAATTAGGATGTGACCCGAACTACTTGGTTTCATTGGGTAGATAGATATACTGGTTTGTTATCTTAATTTAAGTGAAAACAACCCTCTTAGAAACAAAGCCAAGAAGCTATGCACTAATATTTTAGGATCATATTAAGTAAAAGACAGAGTAGGTTTAACTAACTTACAAATTCTTAAGTAGACTAAAGTCAACATCAGCCTAAATAACGACTCACCCAATACGTCAAGTGATTTCCTCTAACACGTTATGAAAATAAATCGTTTTGTTGGAATGTATTATAATCCAAAACTTCGTTTAGGCACTAATACCTATAGAAGCACTAATGCCTATTCAAAATTTTTGCAGAAGAGGCATCTCAACAAGCATTGCAACTTATTGACTGCTCAAAGAAAATGGAATTTTGTATTATTGTTTACCGTTCAAAAGTCTCTTACCATCAATCATAACACAATAAACTAAATTTTAATTTATTGGATTGCAAGGGTAATAAGCTTGGTAATTAACGTCCATCTCTTAGAATACTTGGTTTCCCTAACGGTTCTATGAGAAAAATATCTTCGGGTAGTTTTGCTTCAATATTGTGCATGAGCCCAAGAAAAAGTATACCCATTTCGTTGTCCTGTAATGTTTGATTAATGCGTTGGGCTATATATTCATCCCGTTGATTTAACAATACTTGAGCGCTTTCTAAAGAGGTTTCTTTAAGCTCCGTAGGAATTAGCATCTGCATCATTAATTCACGTTCTTTAACCAAAAGCTCTGGAGATTCTGTACCCATAAGTACCGCTCCTTTTTTATTTAAAGTTTGGAGTAACCTATGGTTTTCACTTCCCAACTCCGCAACCTCTGCTACGATTTCCTTTTCTTTCCCACATACAGGCAAACCATCTTGATAAAGCTTTAAACCGCTATAATCTAACTCCAAGCCTTCAATGGTCGTGGCAACTATTTCCCAAAATTGTTTGACAGCATCAAGATATTTGTTTTCCTGCGCGTCACTTCTGAGCTCACGGGCTGCTTTACTCAATGAACCTAAATCCTGAGGACTATGAATAATGGGGAAATAAATCAATGCACGCATAAAAAACCATCCTTAGATCTGTTTTTCTTCGTCCACAGGTAACGCCGCGCCCAAACGATCCTCTAAGCGCTTAAGACGATCTTCCAACTCTAAATTGGGTAATGCAGGCCCTCTAGCTTTAGAATCAAAAGCTGGGTTACCGGTCCACCAATCTAATCCCATTTCCAACGCTTTATCTACGGAGCAGATTAATAAGCGGATTTCAAGTGTAAGTAATTCGACTTCAACTAAACGAATACGAATGTCACCACTTATAACGATGCCCTTATCTAACAGCCGCTCTAGCAAATCAGCTACCGTAGTCGAGTTTGTTGAGTGGGTTAATTTTTTATTGTCGCTCATGACGTAAATCCTTACAGTAATCGACCGATAGGTCTTAAATCCTCTTGCACATTTGCCCCGATAGGCAAATAGCGCATACCAATTGTCCCAATCTTAACGTACGGCTTGAACAATCCACGGCATGGAATAAATTTCATTGCATTTAATTGGTAGCGTTATCAAGTCTTTCAAGAATATCCAAAGACAGCCGTAACTGACCCTCTTTTTCGTAACGCTGAGCAATAGTCAGCAAAGCTGATTTCGCCACATTACTTTCATCACTACTAGAGTATTCTTCAACAATTTTTAGAAACACACCTATTGCTTGCCGAAGTTCTCCTTGCTCAAGCCAAGCATTGCCCATACGCAAGAGGAACCCTTGGGTTGATGTGTTATTGTCTGTAGAAGCATTAACCATGATGAAACTCCTTTAAAAAGAGAACACAAAGACTGTGTTCATAAATAATCCAGAATAATTTTGTATGATTGTTCATGGAACTCATTTTTTATAATAATCGACCCAAAGGGCCTAGGTTCAAATTCAAATCTTCATCTTTGAGACCAAAGACTTCGCGTAGATTATCTAATTCTTCGGCTTGACGCATCAAAGTCATTCCTAAGCGTTCAATTTCTTCATCGCTTAACGAACCCGAATCCATTCTTCTTATGGCCTGCCTTTCAAGAAGCTCGTGTAGTAATTTGACTAACGTTAAAACAAGTTGTGCTAAACCATTACGAACGCGATCGCCATCAATTTCCAATTTTCGAGGCGTGTTTGCGGCAACCAATTGTTGTGCAATGAACGGAACTGCGTCAACTTTAGGGCAATTTGATAATAATTGATTTTTTGTCATTATTCTCTTCCCCGTAATTGTTTGCCAGTTTCAACTGAAGCCACCAGAGCCTGAAGGCTTAAATAAATCAAATCAATATTTGCAACTGAAACAGTGACATCTGCAACCACAACAGCTCCTTTGTTTAATAAACGATCCAAGGCCTCACATAGAGAAACTTGTTCCTTTTTATCCTGATATTGCTTGTTTGCCATAATATCTATTCCCAACAATCTATATATAAAGTGCAAAACCCAAATTCCTTAACTCATTTAAACCGGCAGGGTCATTTTGCCGAAAAACCAATGCTGTCGATAAGTTCGGAAATGTTTCATGAGCATTTTTTAACAGTTCTGATTCGTGATTTGCAATTGCTTGGCAAAACGCGCAAATGCTTGCAGGCGTCATTTGATTAATAATTAGTGCTTTAATATTGATACCTAATCGCTGTAAAGCCTGTGTCATTTCATTGGTTTTATCAAATGCCAAGTGAGTAGGAATAGTCACCGCATAAATCCCAGTTTGCTCACTCGCCTGCAATAAAACACGTAGATTTTTTAATTCGCGCGAAAGCTTTACCAATCGCTCTGATAAATGTGGAAATCGCATTATTTTACGGTATTTGAGCAACAATGAGAAAAAAATTCTCAGCCAATCTCGGATCAACACAGGTAATTCCAGTAAACGCAGCAAATGCCCACTGGGTGCTGCATCCACAACAATCATGTCATAGCGACCACTATCAAGATGATCCATAATGGTTGTTAGCGCCATGATTTCATCCAATCCAGTGGGTGCTAGATCAAGTAAGCGCTCTAGCACTTCACGATCAAAAGTAATATCTAGGTTCGGCAAGGAATCACGTAAAAAACTTTCTAACTCTTCCCTATAATCCATACGAATTTTTTCAAAATCCGCTTCAGCATTTATTTCTTGAGCATCTAACTTAAGTATTACTTTTGTAGGACTGCATTGTACCCTCAAGCCCAAACAATCGCCAATGGAATGAGCGGGATCAGTGGAAAATAATAAAATGCGTAATTCAGGATAATCATTTTGCAATCGTAACGCCGTTGCGCACGCCAAGGTTGTCTTACCTACACCGCCTTTACCTGCGAAAATAATTAACTTTGAGCTATTAGCCGGTAGTTGAATTGGGTTTTCTACATGTAAGTGTAATTTATTTCCACTTAAAACAGGCGTAGGCATCCCAAGATCTTTATCAAGCACACCTAACTGAGACCATAGAATACCCACTAGTTTATCTCTAGGTTCGTCAACCAACAAAGGCAGAGTCCAAAACGTGTGTCCAGGCAACCTTAAATGGATATCCCTTAGAGCCAGCTTTTGCCTATTATTTTCTGCAATGCACATACGGCAGTGACTTTCTGGCGTCAATCGATTAA
>SESG01021450.1_pt1 | contig 41414 bp, 37 predicted proteins | sample 3171421 | NCBI WGS metagenome assembly SESG01 (sample SAMN10866946, study PRJNA518727) | freshwater metagenome | biome: subpolar coniferous forest; feature: holomictic lake; material: water; isolation source: holomictic Lake 227, 6 m and 8 m depth | place: Canada: near Kenora, Ontario | collected...
ACTTTCCAGAGAAGAATTAAGCATCCGTCAAATCAGCCGCAATACCGGCTTGGATAGGGCGACGGTGCGCAAGTACCTCCGCATGACCGAGGAGGAATTCAGTGACTTTCTTGCTCTGCAGAACCAGCGTAACCGAAAATTGCAGCCCTATGAAGAGTTTATCAAAGGGTTACCGACTATCCTGATTGCAGTGCTGCTCAAGTCGAAGATTGGCTGATTTTTAATTTCCGACTACACTTACGCACGCCAACGCACCTCATGAAGGTCCCATGGGCCCAAGGGAGTTGCGTTGGGTCGAGCATTGTAGCCTTATCAGCACTCTCTGCGAAACGCAAAAAGTGATAGAGTGTCTGATTGAAAAACATAACAAAAAAACAGCAAAATATTTCCAGTTAGAGCAATTACTGGAAATGTTTTGATTTCAAAGAATAGCCAAAAGAATATCATTACTGGCCATTATTTGTTTTTTATTTTGTAACATTGGTGGCTTGATCATTGTAAACGGATAACCTCAGTGCCAAAAGATTTCATCATACAGCTACAACAACAATTTGCCCATCATCCCCACATGACCCGTGAGGAGTTGCTTGGCTTTTACAGGTCGTTTGAACCCGATTTAAAAGATTCAACCTTTGCTTGGCGGATCCATTCGCTTAAAGAAAAAAACCTGATTAAACCTATTAGAAAAGGCGTTTACACCCTCTCTCCAAAACCTCAGTTTCACCCGCAGGTAGAGCCAAAACTAAGAGCGATCGCCATAAAGCTTACGAAGCAGTTTCCAACCGCACGGTTTTGCGTATGGAGCACGAAATGGCTGAACGATTGGATGATTCATCAACCAGGTCGTTTTTTGCTGTTAGTGGAAGCTGATGCGGTGGCAACAAAATCGGTATTTTATTTTCTGAAGGATGAACACTATAAAAACGTGTTTTTAAACCCTGACGAAACCCTCCTTGAGCGGTACATCTATGAAGAAACAGAATCCATCATCGTTAAACTTCTTGTAACCAAAGCTCCCCTCGAAAAGGAAAAGCAAATCGTTACGCCTTCACTTGAAAAAATATTGGTAGACCTCTTTATTGACCAAAAACTTTTTAGCCCTTTTCAAGGCAGTGAGCTGGTGCATATTTATAACACACTCTACAGCAAGTACACCCTCAACATTACAAGAATGACGGCTTACGCCAAACGCAGAACAAAAGAGGAGGAACTGCTCGATTTTATGACAAAAAACACCCACTTCGCAGAGTTACTCAAATGATATTACCTGAATCATTTACACCTGAGTGGATCAGGGAAAAAAGGAAAACCTGCCCCAAAAATCCACCGAACCCCGCCATCATGGAAAAGATGATCTATGCCCTTTCTTTGGTTGAGCAGTTGGCACAAACGGACCTCTCGTTTACGTTCAAAGGCGGAACAAGCCTCTTGCTTATTTTGCCCGAACCCAGAAGGTTCTCTACTGGTGTAGATATTGTTACCACCGAAAGCAGGGAAACAATCGAAGCCGTATTAACGGGCATTTGCACAGGCGGCATATTCAGTTCCTTTGAATTGGACGAGCGGAGAAGCTATCAGCCCGGCATTCCCAAAGCTCACTACCGCCTCACTTTCTTTTCGCAATGGGACAAGAAGGAGCTGTGGATCTTGCGGGATATCCTCTTTGAAGAGCATGGCTATCCAGCACTGTTGCAGGCACCGATTGTCAATGAGTGGATTCAAACAGACAAGACACTGGTTACCGTTCAAATACCTTCCGCTGATTCCATTTCAGGTGATAAACTCACCGCTTTTGCTCCCAATACCGTTGGCATTCGATTCAGAGTTGAGGATGACAATGGTGGCATTACCGAAAAACAGATGGAGGTGATGAAGCAACTTTTTGACATTGGCATTTTGTTCGACAGGATAACTAACATCGATCATTTAAGGCAGTCCTTTACCATAATAGCACAAAAAGAGATTGCCTACAGGGAGGAAGAACACCTCACAACCGAAACTGTGTTGAACGACATTATCAACACCTCATTGATGATTGGCTCACTGGGAAAGTTTTTTGATCCAAAAGGAGAGTTTCAGCACATAGCAAGAGGGCTTACGCAATTAAAATCCTACATCTACAACGGGTCATTCCGTCTTGATGATGCGGTATTGGCATCTTCAAAAGCAGCTTATCTGGCCGCTATGATAGTGACTGGGTATGAGGGGAAAATCCAGCGATTGCAGTCTGGAGATGATATTACGAAGTACAGCATAGCTCCCATAGAGTACCAGTTTCTCAATAAACGAAGAAATATTCCCGGAGCTCCGTTATTCTATTGGTACCAAAAGTTGAGCCTGTTAGGGAAATTATAGCCCATTCATGACTCAATATTTCTGGTTTACCTGTACCTCTCGTTGGATGTTCTATAACCTCAGCGTATACCTTGCCATAGCTCTTCGATCGATGTGACCTCACGTTTTTACGCAATTCCGTGCTGGTGATCTCTATCATGGTTCAACAGTTCATGGTTGGATTCCAATGTACTGAAACAACGAAGATTTCTTCAAAAAAGTTTGTCCCCATCTCTTTGCCTTTCTGGCACGTGATCGTTCAGAACAAAAACTCGCGTGCTCACCCCCTGACGATTAACTGATTTTTTAAACTTTCCGACAAAATTGCCTTGTATTTCTCTATCATAAAAGTATAAATTGCCTTGTAAATCTGAATATCTGATGTTATCTCACAGGAGTCTGAAAAAATGCTTCGATTTATTGATTACGATCTTAGTCGCTGGCAAGAAAGCACACGCCGCAAACCGCTCATCCTCCGGGGTGCTCGTCAGGTTGGCAAAACCTGGTCAATAAAAGAGTTTGGAAAAAGCCGGTTTGAATCGCTTGCTCTCGTCGATCTTGAGCGAAATCAGTCACTGCGCAAACTGTTTGATGGTGACCTGAAGGTATCGCGCATCTGCTCCGACCTTGAAGTTCTCCTTCAGCAAAAGATCACACCGGGAAAAACGCTGCTCTTTTTTGATGAGATACAGGCTTGCCCCCGTGCCATAACCGCCCTGCGCTATTTTTATGAGGAGATGCCGGAACTGCATGTTGTGGCCGCCGGTTCGCTCCTTGAATTTGCGCTTGAAGAGAGCTCCTTTCCTGTTGGCAGGGTTCAGTTTCTCAATCTCTATCCACTCTGTTTTGCTGAATATCTGGAGGCAATTGGCAACGGTGCTGCGGCAAGGGCTGTGCTGGGCAATCCGAAGGAAATATCGACCGCAGTGCATGAGCTGCTGCGCGAGGAGTTGAAACGCTATTTCTTTATCGGGGGAATGCCTGCGGCTGTCAAGGCATTCCTCGACAACAACTCGTTGCGTGATGCCTTTGAGGTACAAGAGGAGATTGCCGAATCTTACAGAATGGATTTTGCCAAATACACGCCAAGGGTTGACCGCTTCTGTCTCGACTCGGTCTTTACCTCCCTGTCGCAACATATCGGACAACAGATCAAATATGCACGCCTCGGCGAAGGGTACAGCAACCCGACGCTGAAGAAAGCATTTGACGCTTTGTGCCTGGCTCAGGTAGCGCGAAGAATCCCCTCGGTCGATCCATCAGGGCTTCCTTTAGGAGCAACAGCCTCGGCCAAAGTGTTCAAGGCGCTGATGCTCGATATTGGATTGATGCGCTACCTCTCCGGTATGCCGAATGATATTGAGTATGCCAAAAGTGACCTGCTCGCCATCTACCGGGGAGCCATGGCGGAACAGTTTGTCGGGCAAGAGATGCTGGCAGCTCAACAGGGTGCCCTGTATTACTGGGAGCGAGCGGCCAAAAACAGTTCGGCAGAAGTTGACTATCTGGCTGTTCTGAACGGCAAAATTCATCCTGTTGAGGTAAAAAGCGGTGCCACCGGCAGTTTGAGAAGCCTGCACCTCTTTCTTGCCGCGTATCCGGCGTGCGGCAACGCACTGGTCTTTTCCGACCGTCCTTATGCAGCTCTTCCAGAGCAAACGATCACCTTCCTGCCACTTTACAGCGCTTTTGCTGCCACGAGATGCGAGTAAACAGGCGAACTACGTTTACAATCATCTGTGTCAGCACCCAAGAACTAATAAGGCCCCAGAAAAGCAGTTGAGCGCGTAGATCTGTTGCGGGAGGGAATCCAATAAACCGAAAATTTGCTCCTTGACGTTGATCCTCGCAAGCGCTATTTGGCTTCAACGGCCCGTTCAATTGCCAATCGAATAAAGCGTTGATACGGAATACCAACGCGTTTGGCATTATTGCGCACAGCGTCAAGCAACTCTTCAGGCAGACGAAGACTTATTGACCTATCCTTGCGTTTTAATTCAAAGCGCATTGGAACCATATCTGAAAAATCATACTCACTCAAGTCTGCACTCTCTACAAAGGCTTCTGCTTCGGCATCGGTCTTGAAATCAGGGAATTTCTTTTTCATGGGCCTTTATCTCCTTTTTGTGCATATACCGCGCACTGATCGGTCGGATGAGGAGTATTCCTCCATTTTTCCTCAACGTGAAAACAATAAACAAAGGACGCTTTTTGATTGTCTCTCCTACAGCTCGGAATCTCTGTTCTTGGCTCGAATGGAGAACGTCCGGTGCAACTAATGGCGCTCCTGAAAACAGGCTTTCGATTTCGGCAATCGAAACTCCATGCTTTTGACATTTCGCACGATTACCGCTATCCCAGTCAAATCCGTCAAACTCCATCCCTTTCTTTCTAAAATATGTATATCATTTTGTATATGCAAACACAATTCTTAATTCACAAAGACACACAGTTAACACATCGAAGAATAATGCAAAAACGAAACCACTTGTTATCTCTAAGACTGATTTTATTTTAGCAGCGCATCCTCTACTCAAAAAGAGCCACTTCGTCTCCAGGGAAACATCTGAGCGCGTAAATGCAAAGCGGATGGTCCGCAGCATCTTTTGTAAAAAAAAGAAAGGCCCTCTCGCTCTCAAGAAGCCGGAATTTTTTCCGAAGCTCTTCTGCCGAAAGGGGAAAATCGCGCCGCTGGATGCTTGCCCCGGCAATGGCATGATGCTCCAAAAAAGCCCTGAAGCTTTTCGGCTTGTAAGGAACAGACTCAACCACTCGGAACGTCCTGCCGGGAAAGGCCTCAATGTTGCGATCAGCGGTAAGGTAATCAACGCTCTTGTTCACAAACTCCAGGCCAGAATCCCTTGCAAGCACCGCCGAAAGCCTCGCCTTGATAATGGCCGGATCAGGCTCATAGAGATACTCCTTTACCGCCGTTGCAACCACTCTCGGCGCCTCACCACCCCCGGCAACCTCAGTCATCTCCTCCCATTCAGCACTCAGGCAGACAGCTTTTACCTGCACGGGCCCATCTGCGAGGTACCCGCGCTCAAGCAGCAGCAGAATCTCCTTGCATTCGCGATCAACCGACACAACAACAATGGTATGCAGGGCGGGCAACAGCTTTTTCAGCCCGCTGATTTCGAGCGCCGGAGAGGCCTTGATGCAGACCCGCTGCGCATGACGGAGCAGCAGATCATGTGAGGCCACAACATCCGGGCTTGCTGCCTCCAGCGCTATGGTGCGGCGCCCCTCCTCACGACGGGCAGGATCAACAAAAATCCAGTCAAAAGAGTTGTCCGGGTACTCCGCAAGCAGGCAGATACTGTCGCCGTTCCTTACCTGAACATTGGCAATTCCGCTCACCTTCAGATTATGCTCAACCACGGCACAAAGCAGCGAATCACGCTCGCAGTAAACCACCTCCTGAAACGTCCGTGCCAGAAACATGGAATCAACACCAAGTCCACCGCTCAAATCAATTGCCCGCTTGCCCGACATAAGCGAAGCCTTGTATGCTGCCGTGCGCTCCCCGGAGGATTGCTCAAGCGCCAATGGGGTATAGAGTAGATTGTGCTGCGAAAGGGTGGGCAGTTTTTTTACTGCCTTCTGGCGGCAGGCAAGCTGCTCCGCCATCGCCCGTACCGGCAACTCCGTGCGGCCATGAAACTGCATGGCAAAAGTTGCCGGGTCGTCGGAGTGATGCGACGCAAGCAGTTCTTGTATATCAAGTTGCAGGAGGTCTTGAATCTCTGCGATAGTCATTCCGCTCTCTTTAAAATTTCGGAAATATAACCTTTTCATTCCGCGTCACCCTTTCTTCCGCTTGATTTTTGACCATTTACTCTATCCAGACATACCCTGAAATTTCATAAATGACCTTTTTTCACATCAAAAAAAAGAGAAAACGTATTCTGCACAACAAAACCCCTGCCGTACCTCATCCTCAATTTTTTTCGCAAACACTACTGAATGCAGATTTCGAGGAACTTTTTCTTCGACATATTAACTTATATATTCTGTAGGCAGATTATATATATTTCATATACATTGCGATGTTGCCCTGCTGTGTTTTCAATGAACCTGATTTGTAGTTTTGAGTTATTAAGGTGTGACTCAGCGGATTTTGCCCATAGGGATTACGAACCACAATAAAACTGGAGTAGACATGAAACAGGTTATATATGGATTTCTTGCAATAGTCATGGCCACAGGTGTGTTGAGCGAATCTGTTCAAGCTGCCAGTGTGGCGAGCGTCCCTCAAGATCAGGTACAATCAATCAATACCGATAACGGCGCGAACACTGGAGGAGCGGCAAATACGGTCTCCGGCACAGGTAATGGAGCTGGCGGCCCCGGTGATGGCCTCGGGCCTGGCAATGGAGCTGGTCAGGGAATCGGGAATGGATCATCGAAGAGCGACGATGTCTCTGCGGAAGATGCGACGGGTGGTCAGACAACCCTTGTTGAGTCATCGGATATGTCAGCATCGTCATCTCCAGCCCCGGAGCCTGCGACCTGGGTGCTTTTGGGCGTAGGTGGCTCTCTTGTGGGAACATACTGGCTCAGGAAGAGATCTTTAAAAGTATCTGGGCACTCCGTATGAAGTCGTGGATGCTTTTCTCCCTTTTTCTCCTTACCCTTGCTGGATGTTCCCCGGATGCTGGCAAGGGCGGGGTCGAACGAGTGAGCGCAGTGGTGGACAATATTGAAATAACCCGGCGTGAGGTGGATTTCCTCTCCCGCAAACCAGTTCTTGCAGGGGCTGAGGGGGAGACTGAGCGTAAACGAGTTCTCTCTCTTCTTGTTCGCAAAGAGTTGCTTGCGCAAAAGGCATTGGAGATGAAGCTTGAAAATTCCCCGGATTTCATTGTTGCAATGTATGAAGCTCGCCGCAGCATACTTGCCGAAATGGCGGAAAAGCATGTTGCAACGCAAGCCGCGAAGGTGTCGCCTGAAGCAGCAAGCAGGGTCGTGGCCAAAAATCCCCGCTTTTTTTCACAGAGAAAGCTCCTTGTCTACGATCAGGTGGTCATGCCCGGCGTTGACGAAAAATTCCTCAACTCCTTGAATACCAGTGCTGACAGAGGTGCCTCGCTGGAGCAACTGCTCAAAAAGGTGAACGAAAAAAAGATGCCCTTTTACCGCACCATGCAGGCTCTGACAACCGATCAGATTGACCTTGGTATTTTCAATGTACTGAGCACGTTACGTTTGAACAAGCCCCAATTGGCCAGTATTGGGGAAAAATTTTCGATGATTCTGGTGTTGCGTGCGAAGATACCAATGCCGCTCGAAGGCGAGACTGCCAATCAGGCAGCAGCCGAAATTCTGAATGAACAGCAGCGCAGGATGGAGCTTTTGAGAACCCTGACCAAATCACTCGATTCGGCTGATATCACCTTTTTTGGCGAATTTGCTTCTGGCGAGAGCGAGGCGAGTTTGCACAAAGCGGTGCTTGATCTGCCGCCTGCTCAGTTACTGCAACCATAACCCGTTGTACCGTTCATGACCCTTAAACCGCAAGCATCATGGTTCCCGTGGGCACTTTTCAGCCTCCTCTTCTCTTATTCTGTGGCAAGATATCTGCTCCTGTATCCGCCGTTTCCCGGAAAAAGCGATCAAGCGCTCCTCTACGCTGGCATAGTGTTCGCACTATGGTCAGAGCGCAAGGCGGTTCAGGCATCGTTGCTTTGCGTGGAAACGGGCTCCCTCTTTTTGGGTTCAGCACTTCTCGGTATTGGCTGTCTGCTCTATGCCATCGGGCGTTTCTACCTATCGACGACTGTGAATGTCTGGAGCCTCTTTCTTATGGCGGCGGGATTGGTGGCGGCGCTGGCTCCGCGAAATAATAGACGTTCTGCACACTTTATCGCTTTTGCGGGCACGGTCATTGTAGTGATCGGGTGGGCGGCACCAAACATCCTCTCTTCTGAACTTGCTATTGCCGTTGCATCAGTCAGTGCACGGGTACTAAGTATCACGCCCCTTCCTGTCGTCGCCAATGGCGTTATCCTCTCTTTTGGCCCATACAGCGCAGAGGTGACTGAGGCCTGCTCAGGCATAAATTCAATTTTTTCACTGACGGCGCTTTTTGTCATTTATCTGAGAACAGGGACACGACGAGCACCATGGCATATCGCGTTGCTTGTTGCCTCTATTCTTCCTGTTGCCGTACTGACCAATTTGGGGCGAGTGATCTCACTTGTGCTGGCAACCTGGTATGTCGGCGACGGCTTTGCACAAGGGCTCTTCCATGAAGTGGCTGGAATTATGTCGTTTATTGTGGCTCTCTTGCTGCTTTCAATTCTCGATTGGCTGCTCACCCTCTGTATAAAGGATAAAAAACGTCTACTGTATGCGCCTGAAAAAGCATAGTGTTGCCTCCCTCGCTCTGGGCCTCCTGATTCTTGTGTCGCTGATCCTGGTCGAATTGAGATTAAATCTACAGGTTACAGGCTCAAAACCGGATCTTGAACAACTTGTAAGCCTGCATCCCCCCGGATGGAAGGTGATTGAAGGTTCACAGAAAAAAAATTTGTGGAACAAATTGGTTTTGGCTCAATACGATATTGTTGCCTCAAGGCGCTATCAACATACCGATGGCCGAAAGGTGCTGGTAGTAATGACCTGGAGCGGTGACGGATTCCGCCGCCAGGGGCACGATCAGCAACTGTGCTATGGTGCCAGCGGATTTACGGTGAGTTCACCGCACTCTATTTCAATTCATACCGATGCAGGTATCATCGAGGCGATGGCTTTTACTGCAAGCCTGCCTGCTGTAGAAGAAGATGTGCTCTACTGGAGAGTTACTGATGGCACAAGAGAGATCGGCATCAGCAGCAGGGGCACCATGCTTCATCGGCTCCAGCGACTGCTCTATCTGCCCAATTTGTTTCAGGGGAAGTTGCCCGACAACCTGATGGTGAGAGTATCGAGCGTAAGGGAGAGGGATGGTCAACCCGCAACGGCCCATTTCGATTACATCAGGGAGTGGGCCATGGCAATCTCTTCCGGTGATCGTATTCGAATTATGGGCCGCTAACTACCCGAAACAAAGAGGGTCGCTTATGCTACGCTCTCTGCCAGGTGCGCCTCCACAAGCTTGCGACGCAGCACCTTTCCTACGGTTGATTTTGGCAGTACCAGAATAAATTCGACATGTTTGGGTACCTTGTAGGCTGCAAGGTCTTTACGGCAGTGGTCGCGGAGTTCATCAACCGTGAGCTGGTGACCCGGACGCAGCACAATCCACGCCTTGACCGCTTCGCCCTGGTAGGGATCGGGCACACCGGCCACGCTAACTTCGAGCACTGCGGGGTGAATGGCTATGGCCTCTTCAACGTCGCGGGGCCAGACCTGAAAGCCACCCGGCTTGATGAGATCTTTTTTGCGGTCAACAATAAAAAGGTAGCCATCCTCATCAAGATAGCCAAGGTCACCGGTAAAGAGCCAGCCATCGCGGAGCACGAGTGCGGTCTCCATAGGGTTCTGCCAGTACTCTTTCATGAGCTGGGGGGCTCGCATGATGATTTCCCCTATTTCAAGCTCACGAAGGGTTTCAAAGCCGGTTTCCGGATCAACAATCCTTATCTCGACATCCGGCACAGGAATGCCTACGGAGCCGTGCTTGTAGGTACCTTTAATCGGGGTAAAGACCGATGCAAGTGCTGCTTCTGTAAGGCTGTAGGCGTCGATAATGTGCCCTCCCGTCAGCTCTTCAAAACGCCGTTTGGTTTCGAGCATGAGCGGTGCCGCGCCCGACACACTCAGCTTGAGCGATTTGAGCATTGAGCTGTCACGCTTGACTTTGGGGTGGTTGAGCAGTGCGGTAAAGAGAGTCGGCACACCGGGAAGTACCGCCGCTTTCAGGGTTTTGATGGTATGCAGCAGGTCGTCAAGGTCGCGCGGATTTGGCACGAGTGCAACCGGGTAGCGCTCAATCAATGCTGCGGTCAGAATTCCGACCTGGGCATAGACGTGGAAAAGCGGCATGTTGAGCAGGATAATATCTTTGCCTTTTTCAAGGATGACCTGGAACCAGCTCGCAATCTGCATACCGGTCATCACCATCGCCTGATGGGAAATGACAACGCATTTGGGGTTGCCGGTTGTCCCTCCCGAAAAGAGGAAAATTGCCGGTTCATCATGCTTGATGGCAACCGGTGCAAATTTTCCACCGGTTTGGCCGGCGAGCAGAGCGCTCAGCCAATGGTCTCCAGGATGCAGTTTCACCCTGTGACCATCTTTTTTCTCTTTGAAGAGCCTGAAGAGCGTGCTGTTAAGGGGTGAAAGATACTCCTTGATACTGGTGACAATCACCCTTTTGAGGCGCGAAACGCTCTGGGCAATCTTGATTTTTTCATAGAAGGGGGTTAGGACAATGACCGTCTCTGCACCGCATTCATTGAGGGCGTGTTCAAGCTCGTTGACGGTGTAGAGTGGATTCATGGGCACCGCAATGGCACCAGCCTTCCAGACTCCGAACTCACTGATGATCAGTTGCGGTGAGTTGGGCAAAATGAGGGCGACGCGATCCTCCTTGCCCAATCCAAGCGAGAGGAGGGCCCGGGCAAGCGCATCGCTTTGCTGCTCCAGTTCGCGGTATGAGAGCGCGCTTCCCTTGAAATACAAGGCGGGATGCCGGGGCTGCTCCACAGCACTTCTGCGGAGAACATCGACCAGTGTCTCTTCCGGGTAAGGATGAAGCGTGTGGGGAACTCCCTTGTCGTAATGGCGAATCCAGGGCTTTGCTCTCATGGCTGTTTTTTTTACTTGACAAAAAGACATAGTACATTCTGAAAGAGTGCAAAACAACTTTTTACGGCATCGACTCCACAACATCGCAAACCGCTGAGGTTAATTGTGCCAACTCTTCGTCGTGCATGATAAATGGGGGCATGAGATAGACCAGGCGGCCAAAGGGGCGAACCCACACCCCTTTTTCAACAAACTGTTTCTGGATGAGGGCCATATCGACCGGGCGGTGCAGCTCAACCACCCCTATGGCACCAAGCAGACGAACATCAGCCACAGTGCTTCTCTGACGGCATGGCTCAAGCCCCTGAAGAAGCCCGGCTTCAAGCCGCTGTACCGTTGCCTGCCAGTCGTAACTGCAAAGGAGAGTGATGTTTGCCGATGCGACGGCACAGGCGAGAGGGTTGGCCATAAAGGTGGGGCCGTGCATGAAGAGCCCCGGATTGCCTGAACAGATTGCCTCTGCCACACTCTCGGTTGTCAGCGTTGCGGCCAAGGTCATGTATCCGCCGGTCAGCGCCTTGCCAACACAGAGGATATCGGGCACCACGTCAGCATGTTCGAGCGCAAACATCTTGCCTGTACGGCCAAAACCAGTGGCGATTTCGTCGAAAATGAGCAGCACATCATAGTGATCGCAAAGTTCGCGGAGCCGACAGAGATAGTGCGGGGAGTAAAAGCGCATGCCCCCCGCACCCTGAACCACCGGTTCGATAATTACAGCGGCAATCTCGCGGTGATGCTCTTCAAGCTTCCGCCGAAGATCGGCCATATCCGCTTCAGTGCAGGGATCACCAAATCGGGGAGCAGGCGCTTCGGCAAAGTACTGTTCCGGCATCACCCCTTTGAAGAGGGAGTGCATACCGGTTACCGGATCGCAGACCGACATGGCGGCAAAGGTATCGCCGTGGTAACCGGAGCGAACGGCCAGCAGCCGGTTTTTCAAAGGTTTGCCCAAAGCTGCCCAGTACTGGAAAGCCATTTTGATGGCCACTTCAACAGCAACGGAGCCGGAGTCGCTAAAAAAAAGCTTTTGCAGGGGCTCGGGGGTCAGCGCCACCAACTGTTTGGCAAGGGTTATGGCTGGCTCGTGAGTGAGCCCTCCAAACATGACATGGCTCATCAGGTGCAGTTGAGTAACCAGCGCCTCATTGAGTACGGGGTGGTTGTAGCCGTGGATGGCGGCCCACCAGGAGGACATGCCATCAACAAGACGTCGGCCATCCTCAAGCTCAAGAAAGACTCCGCTGGCACGGGTAACCGGATAAACCGGCAGAGGAGCCGTTACTGAGGTGTAGGGATGCCAGAGATGCCGGCGATCAAACTCAAGGTCAAGGGAGGGAGAAGGCATGGCCATACCAATAGAGACGATAAGATGTTATGATAAAGAGAGCCGCTCAGCAGCGTCAAAAGCAAGCTGCCCCTCACGCAGATCAATAATCGGTGCCGCGCATCCCGCTGTGGCGAGATAGCGAGAAATAACCTCACGGGTATCATCGGCAATCAGTTTGTCGCTCTCCTGAAAACAGTTATAGAGAACCCCCCGGATACCAATACCCCTGTGCTGACAGGCCTCAAGGGAGAGGAGGGTATGGTTGATACTGCCCAGCCGGGGGCTCGTTACCAGCAGAAGCTCATAGCCGGCATCGCGGATATAGTCGGCAAAAAGGAGATCGGGGGTGAGAGGGACAAGGAGACCGCCAACCCCCTCAAGAAGCACCAGGTCGTAGCGTTGCTGCAGGGCAAGTGTAGAGGCCGCGATACGGTGAAGATCGACCTCCGTCCCTTCCAGGCGGGCGGAAAGGTGCGGGGAGGCTGGATAGCGGAAAACAGAGGGGCCGGTGAGCCCCTCCCGGTCGACCTCTTGCACTCCAATCCCCATCAGGCGACGGTGTTCAAGAATATCTTCAGCAATCCCTTCACAGCCGGTCTGAACAATTTTCTGTGTTATGACCTTTTTGCCCTGCTGAAGAAGAGTTCTGGCGAGCAAGCCTGTCACGTACGTTTTTCCAATTCCGGTATCAATACCGGCAACAGCGAGCACAGTTCCGCTCATAGGGCTCTCTTTTTCATGAAGCAATAAAGGGGATGATAGGTGAGATAGACGCCTTTTTCAGAGGAAAAGAGGCGCCGGTACTCGTCCAAAAAATGGAGGTAACGGCTTTTTGTCCATGAACGGCGAAGAAGGCCGTTGACGCCGGTTTGGCGGATATGGTGCAGCATCGCTTCTGGCGACGGGAACTCCATTCGCAGGACCTCTTCGCGGCTGACGCTGATCTCAAAATAACGTCCGGCGAGCAGTTCAAGCTCAGTGAGGGTGTAATAGCTGAGACCGACCCCCTCAATGGCCGATATTTCACGCATGTTCGAGGGGCCGAAGGTGGTGAAGGCAAAAGTCCCTCCGGGCTTGAGATGATCGGAGATCTTTTTAAAAAATCCGTCAAGGTTATTGAGCCATTGCAGCGTGGCATTCGAGACAACAAGGTCGAGCGATGAGGGCAAGAGCTTCAGGCTCTCAATATCCCCGGCAAGAAAGTGAAACTTGCCGACAGTAAAGCGGTCAAGAACCTCCTGGAGAGAGATGCGACTCTCTGCAACAAGATCATTGGCATAATAGGTATCTACTTTGCAACGACTTAGCAGCTCAGCCATGAGTGCGCCCGAGCCTGTGCCAACTTCAAGTACCCGCTCAAACGATCGGGCTGGCTCCTGCTGGCAAATGATCTCTGCAAGTTCACGGGCCATCGCTTTCTGTACCACAGCCTGACTGCTGTAGCTGCGCAGGGTTCGGCAAAATCGGTCGCGAACCAGTTGCTTGTTAATCAACGGGCGCATTCGAGCACCTCCGGCAGGTTCCTGAAATGAAAAAAGGGGAAATGTGGCATATCGGCAATGACGGTTTGAGGAAGACCTTTCCAGGCTCGATACTGCTGCTCTGCCGGCACAACAAGATCACGTCCGCCAATAATGGCATGAGTATAGTTCCATGCTGTGCCGCAGGCAGGAAGCTCGATCAGAAAGTGCTCCTGCAACCGCCCAAGCTCTTCGCGCTGATCGTCCACGCTGCGGTCGGGCGACATGGAGGAAAAAATGGTGTATGCTTCGCCCGATCCACACATCCTGCGGTTGAAGCGGTTGCGGCTCTTCTCACTATAGGTTGCAAGGGTTGCCTGAAAAACCTCAGGGCTGATCCCTCTCTCTGCGTTGACCGGATGCAGGGTACCATTGATGGCAATCGCGCACTTGATCGGAGGTAATGCAACATGCTGTGCAACCCAGACGCCGAATGACCAGGCAACCACGGTTATGCGTTTATACCGGCTTGCCTCACCCATAAGAGCCGATTCTGGCTGCAGGGTGCGGTAGTCATGGCAAACCAGCAGATCAGCCTGAAAGCCGTCCGAAAGCGACTCGGCAAGCAGATGGTCGCCAATTCGACGATCCATGCCCCAGCCGTTGAAAAAAAGCAGCAGCTCTTCGGCACCCTCCTTTCTGAGCCATGTTGTTTTCATGCAGTCACTATCCTCCCCACAAGATCCGGAATTCGCTCAAGATCTTCCCATTGCAGGGTCGAGCGGAGTGAAAGGCGGATACGGGCGCTCTTTTCCGGGACGGTAGGCGGACGCACCGGCAAACAGAGAAAGCCGGCATCACCAAGGCGGGCAGAGAGGGCCACCGCAAGCGCATTGCTTCCGGTAATCACTGGTACAATATGGCTTTCGCCCGGTACATCGAGTGAACGGGCAATCAGCTCACTGCGGAGCCTTGCGGCAAGCTGCAAGAGCGCCTTCCGCTCCCTACTCATCAATACCTGCCGCTCAAGGGTGAGCAGGCTCCAGGCGAGAATGGCGGGCGGCAGTGCTGTAGTAAAAATAAAGGAGCGCATGGTATTAATCAGATACTCCCTGAAAAGGCAGCTCAAAACAGCGTAAGCTCCCGTTGAGGCGAGCGCCTTGCCGAATGTGCCGGTAATGATATCAATCTGCTGCACCACTCCAGCCGTTTCACAGAGGCCGAGGCCGCGCTCTCCAAAGACTCCGACACCGTGCGCTTCATCGACAACAAGCACTGCGCCGTACTTCTCTTTCAAGGCAACAAGACGGGAGAGGTCGGCAAGGTCTCCGTCCATGCTGAAAACCGATTCGGTGACAATAAATATCTGACGATAACGGTCGGCGGCAGCCACAAGCAGCTCTTCGAGGTGATCGTAGTCGAGGTGGCGGTAGCGCTGCCAGGGAGCTTCGGCAATTTTCATGCCGTCAATGATGCTTGCATGATTCTTCCGATCACTGAGCACAAGATCGTGACGACCACAGAGCGCCGGAAGAATGCCAATATTAGCGTGATAGCCACTGTTGAAAACCAGCGCGGCTTCACGCCCGTAGAGCGCGGCAAGGGCACGCTCCAACTGGTCGTAGAGGGGATGGTTGCCCGTCAAAAGACGGGAGGAGGAGCTGGTCATGGCATACTTTCTCTCCCTGAACTCTTCGGCGTAACCGACAAGCAGCTCCTGGTCATCGCCAAGACCGAGATAGTCATTTGAAGAGAGGTTCAAAAGGGGCTGGCCACCCACCGCTATATGAGTCCCATTCCGGGCCGTGATATCGGGAAGTACCCGGTAACGGTCGAGCTGGCGGAGCCCGTCAAGTTCCTGTTGAATCCGCTCCTGAAACTGCATGGCTGCGACTCCCTTAATTAAATGTTGCGATCTGGCGGGCAAATCGCTGGTCATCGGCAATATCGCGTCCCCGTGTGGTGAGGTAACCGCCAGTGAGGTAACCATTTGCGCCCGAGAGCATCAGGAGTCCCTGAAAATCTTTCATGATGGTCTCCCTGCCTGCCGCAAACTTGATGATTTTATGGGGATGTGCAAGGCGACAAAGGGCAAAGGTTTTTACAATGTCAGCCACAGAAACCGGCTCTTGCTTTGCAAGGGGAGTCCCTGCGATTGGCACCAGCACGTTGAGTGGTATGACGGAAACATCGAGTTCCTGAAGGGCAAAAATCATGGCAATGCGATCCTGCATACTTTCACCAACACCCATAATGCCGCCGCAACAGACAGAGATGTTGTTCTTTCTCAGCAGCTTGATGGTCTCAATCCGCTCTTCGACGCCATGCGTATCGGCAATAAGCTCGCTGTACCTGTCGGGAGCAACCTGAATATTGATGTTGTAGTGGGCAATACCGTGAGCTGCAAGTGCCGCCGCTGGCTCTTCGCCCAACATGCCAAGCGAGGCGCAGACACTCAGTTCCGGCAGCTCCGCATGAAGGCGGTCAATCATGTCGAGCACACGCTGAAACTCCGGGTTGATCCTTTTATAACCGTAGCCGCTGGTTACGATTCCAAAGTGGGATACTCCTGCGGAGAAACAGTTCCGCGCTTCAATCAGTACAGACTCTGCATCGACAAGATCATAAACCTCAATATCTGCCCGATTGTGGCGCGACTGTGCACAAAAACGGCAATTTTCGCCGCATACCCCCGATTTGGCATTCATGATAGAGCAGGCATGAAGCGCTTCAGGGCCGCTTCCGTAACGGTTTTTGACTTTGTTGGCCAACGAAGCCAAATCAAGCGCAAGCTCACCCGGCAACTCTGCAAGCAGCAGGGCCTCGGCATAGCTGATCGGTTCACCGGTTTCAAGCACACGGTATGCTGCGGCAATTTGGGGATGAAGCGTTAGTTGATCCATAACAATAAGGGGTTATATGATTGTTGGGCAGCTTCGCAGATGGGCCTCTCCCGATGAAACGAGGATTATTTCTCCCTCCGCACTCTCAAGCTTCAGCTCGCCGGTACGGGAGATCCCTCTTACCGTTCCGCTTATACTTCGTTTTAACTGGTCAATCGTCACCTCTTTCGACTGCAAAAGAGAGTGCTCTTCAAGAAAAGGAAGGATAAACCCGAGATCCTCCTGAAGCAACCACTCGTCGTAGAGTGGCTCAAAATGGTTCAGCACTGAGGCAAGCAGCTCCGGCCTCGAAAAAAGCAGCCTTTTTTCCAAAAAAAGCGAGGTTGCACTCTGCTGCAGCTCAGGCGGAAACTCTGACTGGTTGACATTGATACCGATACCAACAACGACAAAGTGTGTAAATTCTGGTTCTGACTGCATTTCGCATAACACACCACACAATTTTCTGCCATCGGCAAGAATGTCGTTTGGCCACTTGATCATCATCTCAAGATCAGAGGAAAGCGCGCTCAAGGCCTGATGGATAGCTACCGCCACAAGCAGGGTCAGTTGAGGTACACGAATGGATGGCACACCCGGCCTCAGAATCAGGGAAAAATAGAGATTGACACCCGGAGGCGAAACCCATATTCGCCCCATTCGTCCACGACCACCAGTCTGGGAATCGGCAACAACCACCTCTCCTTCCGGAACTCCTTCGACAGCGAGAGCTTTTGCCAGAATGTTGGTTGAGGCGGTAACGGGGTGATAGAGGATTTTTCTTCCAAACCGGTTGCAAGTCAGAAATGGCAACACCTCCGCCTCTACTGGACGACCGGTCATGCCTGAAAGCCGATAACCTCTTCCTGTTACAGCATCAATTTGATAACCTTCGCTCCGCAGCAGGCAAATATGCTTCCATACGGCACTTCTGGTGATACTGAATTCATGGCAAAGAGATTCTCCCGACAGGAAATCCGGGACTGCCGTCAGGCGGTTAAAAATCTGTGCAGTAACATCGTTCATGACAGAGCAAAGAGAATGCGGAAACAAACAGCCTTTCCCGCAAAAATGTAAACCTGAATGTAGTTCAAGGTTTACAACTTTGCAATAAGAAAAACAGCACTGCCAAAACTGCCGTCACAACTGGCAAGGAGGTCAATGCCGCTCCAGCATGCAGATGGCGCATAACCGGCAGCCTATTCGTCAAGCTCCGGTACCGCCAGCTTCTGTTTGGAGAGTGATCTGAAATAATAGCTGAGTAAGAGAAAAATAGTGCCCGCAAAAATAAAAAGGGTGATGCGCCAGATAGTTTCAAGCTCGGCGAGATCAATCAAAAAAAGTTTGATCACCAAAATGAGCAGGGTACTCATGGCGGTCTGCTGCACTTTTTCGTAATCCATACGCAAACTGACAATGAGCAGTAGTATCGCATAGAGCAGCCACGCGATGGAGACATAAGCCTCACCATTGCTGAACGGTGAAATGACGTGGTGCAGCAACCATAACATGACGGTATGGGCAAAGATGCGATACACTCGTTTTTCATTCTGAGCTTCAAACACAAATGTGATACCAAAAGCCAGAGCAAGAAGCCAGAGCGCTTCAAGCGATTCCCACCCGATACCGAGTTGCACAACATTATACACTGCGCTCTCAAAGAGGCTGTTTGCAAGCCATAACACCATTATTCCAAAGAAGAGATGAGCAAAACTTTTGAGATTTGCTGACTTCATTCTGGAAGCAAGTATATGGAGAGTGATCGCAACGCCTGACATCACAAAGAAGAGAGCATTGCCACTGAAGAAGAGGACAAGAGCTGCGACGAAAAACAGGAGACTGGTAACCCTTAATATAATTGGGAGATGATAGACTTTATCCTCCTTGTCAGCCAAAAAGAAAGACAAACTCAGGTAAAGCATTCCAATCAAAGCAAGCAGCGAGCCCCATACCGTACCCGGAAGTATCCATAGTGTGAGGGAAAAAAAGAGAGTGGAACATGCCAACGTCAGGATAATCAGCGGTATCTGCACCTGTTGACGTGATATTTCTTCTGAGATTGCATAGGGAAGAGGATGCTCGTGATGTTTATTTGCACATAAAATCCGATACGGCTGAAGGAAAGAATAACCCATGCAGAGCAGAAAAGCGCCTGCCTGCAAGGCAATTTTATCATAAATATACATCGCCAGTTGGAGAGAATCACCCCAAAGTAGAGGAATCAGAAAAAAGAGGAATCCGCCCGCAAGAGCTGACCAGAAGAGTGAAGCCCATCCGCGTAGTGAGTAGATGCCGCCTGCGACTATCAGCAGCAGGACGATATAGAGTACCAATAACGGAATGTTATTAAAATCACTATTGAGCAAAACAGGGGTTACAAAACCGCCAGCTATGGCGATCAATGAAAAAATAGCTTCGTTTTGTTTTATCGACAGAAAAAAGCATAGCAAGGTTATTGCCGACATAGAGAACAAGGCCGTGGCACAGGATAGAAGCTGAAGCGTCTCAAAGGCCGAGAATGCCGTGATATAGAAAACAGCAAAAGCTCCACCGATCAGGACAAGACTGAAATCTCTCTTTTTTTCATACAACGTATTGCCGGAATACAACATGGCACTTCCTGTACTTATCGCGGTAAAAAGAAAAAGAGTGGTACGCAAGGTATTATCCAGATCAAAGATATCAACAGAAAAGAGTTTGATAACCAAAACAAGCAGGGTGACTATGGCTGTCTGCTCCACATATTCGAAATCCATACGCAGACTGACTCTAAGCAGTAGTATCGAATAGAGCAGCCACGCAACGGAGACATAGGAGTCTCCACCAATGAGCGGCGAAATAACATAGTAAAGCCACCACAAGAGGCCGGTGTGGGCAAGAACACGGTATGTTCGTTTTTCATGCTGCACTTCAAACAAAAACGAGGTACCAAAAGCAAGAACGATAACCCAGAGCAGTTCAAATGATACCCATCCGACTCTGAGATGGTTGACCTCTTTTTCAACATTGAGCGAGAGGTATGCTGTAAACCACAGAATGAGCAGTGCAAACAAGATATGGCCAAAAACCCTGAGGTTTTCTGACTTCATTTTTGCAGCAAAAATATGAGGTATGACTGCCAGGCCAGCCATCACAAAGATGAACGGATCTCCGCTAAAAAAAAGAACAAGGGCTGCAACACAAAATAAATATCCGGTAAGCTTTAAGATCAGGGGCAAATAAGGCAACTCACTCCCTTTATCAGCCAGAAAGCGTGAAAGCAAGAGGTACAGTATCGCGACAATAACCGTTACCGAGCCCCAGACAATCGATGGAAGTGTCCAGATACTGTAGGTAACAGAAGAGGTGAAAAATGCAAGAATCAGGATTATCAGTGGTATTTGCGTCTGTTGACCCAGGAGTTCTCTTGAAATCGCATCGGGAAGGGGCTCTTGCTGATTTTTGCTGCTCAAGGACAAAAGCCGGAGGGGTTGAAGGAATGAGTAACCAAAGCAAAAGAGAAGCACTCCGGCCTGCAAGGCCATTTTGTCATTGCTGTCCACCGCCCTGCTGAGAAACAGACCTTGCAGGATAGTCAGAAAAACAAGTAACCCGCCCGAGAGAGCGGTCCAGAGCAGCGAAACCCAGCCGCGTATCAGGTAGATACTGCCTGCGGCTGTGAGCAACAAAGCGGTATAGATGACCAGTATCGGAATATTATTGGAATCGCTGTAGAGGACAAATGGTGTGCCAAAACCGCCAGCCATCGCAATCAATGACAACACAGCCTCTTTCTGCTTGATCGACAGAAAAAAGCAGAGTACCGTTATTGCCGACATGCAAAGGAATACCGTGTGATACGTTACAAGATTAAAAAGCTGGAAGGCCGAGAACGCCGTAATATAGAATACTGCAATACCTCCACCTGTCATGACAAGACTGAAATTTCTCTTTTTATCATATAATTTATGGCCTGAATACAACATGCTGAATCCTGCACAGATCGCAGCAAAAACTCTCGTTTCAGGACCGATCCAGCCTTGATCAAAAGAGTATTTGAAGAAAAAGGCGATACCAAAAAGGAGCAACCCAATTCCAGCCTTACTGAGAATATTTTCATTTTTGATAATGCTTTCTCTTTGCACTGATCGTCTGGCAACTGCATCGCTCTCTTCTGCATGCACGTTGCTCTCTTCCGTTGTTCTGAATTGGTTCGCTGAAAGTGGGCTGCTTTCCTTGCCGGGATTGTCGACTAATGCTGACTCAAGGTTCTGAAGAACCATCGGGATCTCCTCCATATCCCTTTCCAGCCGCAGTACCCGATCGTCAAGCGTGCTTGCACAAGGAGTGACGCTTTTCTCTCCGGTCGTGCCAATCTCTTCCGTTATGTTTACTTGATTATCATACCAAGGCCCGCCGGGCGTGTGCTGCAGCCTGGCGGATACAGCTTCAAGATTCTTGAGGAGCACCCTGAGTTCATCCATTTCATGTTCCAGCCACTGGACTCTGTCGGCCAGTGACCTTTCAGGGAAATCGCTCATGATTTTCGGGTTGCGTGGGCAGAAGAAGTAGTTTAAGTGGAAAGTAATACATTTTAAACAACAAAGAAAACAGGGTGTTATAATCGCAACCGTTCTGGTACCTCATCTTCCCATTGCTGCCATACTATCTTTTTCGTAGCTCTTGCGGTATGCCTGCACTCCCTGAAAAAGAGTGTATGCAATTTTTTTCTGATCCTGACGATCACAAAGAATCTGCTCCTCCCTTTCATTGGAGAGGTAACCCACTTCGACAAGGGCGCTCGGCATGGATGGGCTCCATAACACCATAAAACCGGCCTGGTGCACTCCGCCTCTTGTAGTGACCTTCCGCCGATAATTCGGGTCAAGAATGTAGCGGGCAAGGGATGCGGACTGCCGGGCGAAAGCACTCTGGGCCATACTGCTCATGATGAGATACTCTTCAGTAAAGCCTTTGTAAGCCTGTGTGTAGTCAGCCTCCTGGCGGATTACCGAGTTTTCAAACAGGGCAACATCAAGAGCCGCCTTTGTTTTATGGGCTCCGAGAATATAGACATCAGAACCCCGGACACTGCGGTTCACGTTTGCATTGCAGTGAATGCTGAGGAAAAGTTTTCCGCCACTCTGGTTTGCTATTTTCCCCCGCTGAAGCAGAGGAACAAAGATATCCTCATTTCTTGTATAGACGACCCGCACATCGGGCCACTTCTGTGCAATAAACTTCCCGAGATCATGAACAATATTGAGTGCAACATCTTTCTCACAGGTGCCATTTCCACCTGTGGCCCCGGGATCCTTTCCGCCATGACCTGCGTCAAGGACAATGGTATCGAGCTTCCACTTTTCAATATCGTGGCTGAGAACCTGCGCAATCCGTCGCTCTTTGTCTTTGCTGCCAGCGACATTGGCAGTTACATTAGCATTAGCATTAGCATTAGCGTTGACACTGGCACTGGCGTTAGCATTTTCGTTGGCGTTGGCACTCGCATTGGCTCCACTGCGGACAAAAATTGTATAACAGTTGCGTTTGTTGTCGCGCTTGAATTCGACAGAGTTAACAAGAAACAGGCGATTGTCGAGCGCTATGGTAAACTGTAACCCTTTTCCAGCCAACTCTTTCGGAGTGATTGAGCTCACCACACTTCCACTGTACACTTTTGTCAAGGCACTGACGTCACAGGAGGCTTTTTCAAGGGAAAAATAGGTGTACCCCTCTTTGTTGAGCGTAACGAGTGAGGCCTGCGCAGCAATACCTGACGCTAAAAAGGTAATGAGCTCTCCGTCCGAACGTTTTTTGATCTCAATTCCGGTAATAACCGTTCGCTCAGTTTCTGTCCGCCTGTTGGAACTATCTGAGGCGGAGCGGCCATCATCGCTGAGAATCCCGATTGCTCCATCCAGCTCCCCGACACTTTTTTTGTCAAGCCGGATAGCTATTTTGCCAGACGACTGATCGTTAACCACCTCTCTATCGAGCCAGACGTTAAAAAAACGGCAAACCTGACTGATCGGCAAAAAGAGGCGTGATTGCATCAATACAGGAGCCGAAGGCAGTTGGATTATCCTTTTAGGAAGTTCAGGATTTCTGGAAATAACGCGAACAAAATGATTGCCGGCCATAAGCGTACAGAGGGTGCCGGGCATCCCGAAAGACTCTTCAATAACAAGAGAGCCCTGCTCATTTCGGTAACTCATGCGCATGGCACGTACCATTGATTCAAGATCAACCATCAGCACACCCGATATTTTCCGGGCGGCTACCTTTATGATATAGCCCTGATCCTCTCCTACAATCACGTTAAGCGAAACCATATGCACTCCGGGCTGCGCCGGAGGGAGTGCTGAAAGGGGGCTGAAAGAGAGCAACAGGAGCATCATCAGCATCAGAACAACCAAACCAGAACGGAGAGGATGCAAAAAGTGGAGCATGATTATCGAATCATTATTTTCTGGATAGTCGGTCAGCGTAAAAGAATAATAATAAAATATCTCTCTTCTCCCTCTGCCACCGGTTATTATGGCCCGAAATGATCGCCTCCACAAAGAAACCGAGGGGCTCAATCGAGCAGCAAAAAATGGTAAAATTTGTTTTTTGCTCCTCAACACCTATCTTTTTCAAAATTTTACTTGTAATGCTCTTAATACCGGTACTGATCAATGGCCCCAAAAGCTGCAACACTCTCTGCCAGAAACAGGACCCTGATTGTCGTTGAATCTCCTTCAAAGGCAAAAACCATCAATAAATACCTCGGGGACAAGTATACGGTTTTCGCATCAGTCGGCCATATCAGGGATCTGCCGAAAAAAGAAATTGGACTTGATTTTGACCATCATTACCAGCCGAGGTATGAAATTATTGCCGGAAAGGAAAAGGTTGTTTATCAGTTAAAAAAGCTTGCGGCTGAAGCCAATGAAATTCTCATAGCAACTGACCCTGACCGCGAAGGCGAGGCCATCGCATGGCATATCTCCAAAGAGATTGGCGTAACCAACAAACCGGTATCCCGGGTGCTTTTTAATGAAATCACCAAAAATGCGATCATTGCAGCGATCCAGGCACCCCGGCAAATCGACGAATGCCTTGTACGCTCCCAGCAAACCCGTCAGGGACTTGATAAAATAGTTGGCTACAAGATCAGCCCTTTTTTGTGGAATGTAGTGCTGCGCGGTCTTTCTGCCGGCAGGGTACAATCGGTTGCGCTGCGGCTGATCTGCGAGCGTGAAGCGGAGATCACGCGCTTCCAGATTGAGGAGTACTGGTCGATTGCGGCTGATTTTACCACACCGGACCAGGAATCTTTCCGGGCGAGGCTTGTGCGCCTTGAGGGTGACAAACCCCATATCTCCAATCAGCAGCAGGCTGAGGATATTGCTGCACTCATCAAAAAGGGCAATTATGCAATACGCGATATTGCTCCGCGTGTACAGCAACGAAAAGCGCCTCTGCCATTTACCACATCACTCCTTCAGCAGGCGGCATCGAACCAGCTCGGCTTCGGATCACAGAAAACCATGCGCGTTGCACAGCAACTCTATGAGGGTATTGACCTTGGTGCGGAGGGTACGGCAGGTCTCATCACCTACATGAGAACCGATTCAACGCGCATCGGTGCAGAGGCTGTTGTTGAGGTAAGAGGCTATATCAATCAGCAGTTCGGCAAAGAGTATATCGGTTTCGGCGGAGCGGCAAAACCGGGAAAAAACGCACAGGATGCGCATGAAGCTATACGACCGACATCGATTTTTAAAAAACCGGAGCAACTCAAACCCTATCTTTCAGCCGAGCAGTTTAAATTGTATGAGCTGATCTGGAAGCGTTTTCTTGCCGCCATGATGGCTCCTGCAAAAATCGAACAGACGCGGGTTGATGTTGAAGATCGTACAGAAAAGTTCCTCTTCAGGGCAACGGGCAGCAGGGTTCTTTTTGCAGGCTTCATGCGGGTCTATGATGACCAGAAAGAGCTTGATTACGAGGCGCAGACCTCTACGAAGGAGGATGTAGAAAAGGAGCTGACGGTGAAACTGCCTGAACACTTGTCGCTCAATGCCCCACTTGCCCTTGCAAACCTTGACCAGAAACAGAGCTTTACCCGCCCTCCGGCGCGCTACAGTGAGGCTACGCTGGTAAAGGATCTTGACCACTTTGGTATTGGACGGCCATCCACTTATGCCTCTATTTTTTCGACACTGCAGGATCGTCGCTATGTGGAGCTGGAGAAGAAGAAAATTTTGCCCACAGAGCTTGGCAAAGACGTTTCACTGATTCTTGTTGCCAATTTTCCTGATCTTTTCAATGTTGACTTCACTGCCTTTATGGAGAATGAGCTCGACAAGGTGGCAAGCGGTGAGGATGAATATGAAAAAGTGCTCGACAATTTTTACAAACCGCTTGAAGCGGTGCTGGGCCTGCGCAAATCCAATCCAATTGTCCCCCAGAACAGCGAGACGGTGCGTTGTGAAAAGTGCGATGAGGGGCTGATGGTGGTCAAATGGACAGCAAATGGAAAATTTTTTGGCTGTTCATGCTATCCCAAATGCAAAAATATCAAAGCAATAAGCAGCAATAAGGCAAAAGCTGTTGATACCGCAATTCTTTGTCCCTCCTGCAAGGAAGGGCATATGCTTTTGCGCAGCGGAAGATTTGGAGCCTTCCTTGCCTGTTCCAACTACCCCAAATGCAATACACTGCTCAATTTGAGCAAACAGCGTCATATCGAACCATTGAAGACGCCGCCGGTAGTAACGACTATTCTCTGTCCAAAGTGCAGCTCCCCGCTCTATCTCAGAAGCGGAAAACGGGGGTTGTGGCTTGGCTGTTCAAAATTCCCCAAGTGCAAGGGGCGCCTGGCCTGGAGCACCCTTGAGGCAAGTGCCCAAAATCACTGGGAGGCAATCATGAGTAATCACCAGAAAGCTCACCCTGCGGTCATGCTGACGATGATCGACGGGAAAGCTGTCCCCATGACCGTTCCCGTCGATGATATCATCATGAAAGCGGAAGAGGCGGGTCTGATTTCCTCTCTCGTTGAAGAGAGTACCGAAGTTACGCCATAAGGAGGGCTATGTGATAGACTATAAAAGAGAGCAGCCAGGCCATAGATAGAGAATAGGCCGAATAGAGCAGCACCGGGCGCCAGCGGCCAACCTCTTTTTTCATGACGCCAAGCGCCGCTACGCAGGGAATATAGAGCAAAACAAAAACCATAAGGCTCAGAGCTGTAGCTCTGCTGAATGAGGGATCGTGCCGAAGAATTGTTTTCAGCTCTACCGGCGTTCCATCATGCTGCCCTATGGAGGATATCGTGGCGAGGGTGGAAACAACAACCTCCTTCGCCGCAAGGCCGGTTACAAGGGCGATACCGATCCGCCAGTCAAAGCCAATCGGACGAATAAGGGGCTCAAGCACTTTGCCAGCCCTTCCTGCCAGAGAGTACTCAAGCTGTTCCGACCTTGTGTGCAACTCAAGCTCTCTTTGTTGAGCCTTTTTTTCGCCCTCACTCATACTGCTCGCGGCGATACGCAGGGTTTCTGCCGCAAGTTTTGCCTGAAGTACCCCGTTACGGGGGTAGTTACTTACCGCCCAAATAATGATAACCGCCCCAAGAATGAGTGTCCCCGCTTTTTTCAGATACATCAACGCTTTCACCTTTGCCTGAAAGAGCACTGAAGAGAGGGTTGGCCAGCGATAGGGTGGCAACTCCATGACAAAGGGCTCTGAATCACTTTTTAGAACGGTTGACTTCAAAAGCCAGGCCGTCCAGAGACCAACCACAATTCCGAGAAGGTAGATGCCGAACATGACGTTAGCCGCCACATCGGGCGGGAAAAAAGCAGCGGTCAGCAGCACATAGACGGGTAGCTTGGCGCCACAACTCATGAATGGGATAATCATGATGGTGACAAGCCGGTCGGTTGGACTTTTGAGCGTCCGCGTCGCCATGATGGCGGGAATGGAACAACCAAACCCTGTTATCATGGGGATGAAGGATTTTCCGTGGAGACCGAAACGGTGCATCAGCCGGTCAATCACAAATGCAGCTCGGGCCATATAACCGGAAGCCTCAAGAAAGGAGAGTCCGATAAAAAGCAGGACGATATTGGGCAAAAAGAGCAAGACACCACCAACACCGGCAATAATGCCGTCAATGACGATGGAGCGAAGTGTCTCATTCAGCAGAAGTGGGGCGATCACGGAGGCGATAAGGCCAAAAAAGAGTTCAAGGGCTGCCATAATCGGCGAAGCAAGGGTAAAAGTCAACTGAAAGATGGCCCATATCACCAGTAAAAAAATCGGCAAGCCAAGCACCCTGTTGAGCACCACCATGTCAATAAAGTCGGTTGGCGTCGCCTTGACTCCTGCCGGAAAGCGGACACACTCCTGTATGGCTCCCCGAATAAAGGCGTGACGATCTTCGGTTATGAGAATTTCAGGCTCCGAATCATGTAGTCTTTCAGCCTCTCGGAGGGCATCCTGAAGGGCAAGCTCAACTTTTACCCAGACAGGATAGTGTTGAACTTCGTTATAGACCTCCCGGTCGTTCTCCAGCAACTTGATGGCAAGCCATCGCGCATTAAAGGTGCCAAGCTCCCTTTGATGGAGAAGAGCGTTGGTAATTTTTTCAACAGAAGCTTCAAGTTCAGGGCGAAAAAAAAGCTTGTTTTTTTTGATCTCAATATCTTTTCGAGAGATACGGATAATATGATCAAGCAGTGAATCAAGTCCAACTCCCTTTTTGGCCGAAGTCGGAACAATGTGGCAACCGAGCAGTTTCTGTAACTGCTTGATCTCGATAACAATGCCCTTCTCCTCAACCTCATCGATCATATTGAGGGCAACGAGAAAATCAACTTCAAGCTCCATGAGCTGCGTTGTCAACAGAAGGTTCCGCTCAAGGTTCGACCCTTCCACAACGTTGACTACAACATCAGGAGGCTCCTTGATGAGATACTCCCTTGTTACAATCTCCTCCGGAGAGTAGGGGGTAAGGGAGTAGATTCCGGGCAAATCAACCACCCTGATCTGATACCCCTTGTATTCAAGGTACCCTTCAAGCTTTTCAACAGTGACCCCCGAAAAATTACCCACTTTCTGGTGAGCGCCGGTCAGCGCATTGAAAAGAGAGGATTTGCCGCAGTTCGGATTTCCTGCAAGAGCAACCGTGATCTCTTTACGTTCACTCATGCGTTACTACCGGAAAGGGGAACACCATCTCCGATCTCCCCGACTTTACATACCATAACACCCTCAGCCTCACTTTTTCTCATGGCAAGGTAGAGACCCTTGAAAAAAATCTCAATCGGATCACCAAGCGGAGCAACCCTGAGCACCTTGAATCTTGTTCCTTTTATCAACCCCATATCCATGATTCTGCGCCTTATGACACTCTCCGCCTTCAAGGCCGTCACTTCAGCCTTCTCTCCCACCTTCAACTCAGATAACCGCATGGCACAATCTCCCTCAAAACAATAAAAAAATAATAAGGACTAAAAGTATCCTATTTAACGGTTACCAACAAGAAAAAAGTGCATCCCTGGAAAAAAGAGTTATCCGTGCAACGCAGCAGCTCCGGGAAAAGGGGGCCAGCCCATCCGCTCTCCGCCAATCAGGTGAGCATGAATATGAAAAACGCTCTGCATTGCATTCTTGCCAGTATTGAAGACAAGCCTGTAGCCGGACTCCCTGATGCCGATGATCTCTGCTACAACCGGGGCGGCGAGAAGAATGTGACCGGCGATCGCTTCATCTTTTGGGCCAAGATCGTTAAGCGAAGCAATATGCTTGACGGGAATAATCAGCACGTGCTCTGCTGACACTGGGGTGATGTCGCGAAAGGCGAGAACGTGATCATTGCGATAGAGAATCCTGGCTGGAATTTCACCGCGCACAATGCGGCAAAAGAGACAATTTGCTTCCTGTTGTAGCATAGGGGTTTCCTCGTTTGACTTTTTATAGTGATTCTCAAGGCTCTTGCACGACAGAGAGCGACGCAGTGCCGTTGCCCGCCATGAGTACAACCTTAAGCTTCTCTTTTTCAGCCGAAACAACTCCGCCCTGGCCAACACCGGAAGTTACAATAACAGAAATATTCTGAAACCCTTTGCCTTTAAGCTGGCTCTCAAACTCCTTCACAATGGAGCCTGAAACACTCTCGAAGACGACATTCCAATTCTTCCCTTCCGCACTCTCTGAACGGGTAACGGCACCAATCTTGCCCCAGGAGCACCTCGGGACATCAGCAGGCATATCGGCTGGCCATACCCCGCTGTTACCCTGAATTGCAATCTTCTGCCCTTCGGACTGAATCGTGATGCTATTGCCGCTGGAATTGATATCAACTTTTTTACCTGTTGACTGCTCAATCGCGTTTTCCACAAGCGCCTCCCCAATCTTTTTCTGGCAGGAGGTGAGGGGCAGACTGAAAGCAAGGAGTGCCAGAACAATTCCGGCAGAACGAACTTTTGACGATACAGGCATAACAAAATTATCTACGGTTATGAACCTTTTTCAATGAAACAGCACGCCCGCAATGTACGAAAAAAAATGTATTCCCGACCATAACAGACGAACCTCTTGAGACAAAAGCTGTCACACAACCAGTGATGCCTCTGAAGAGTCTCCAGTTGACGGCACAGGAGTTTCAGTGACTTTTGATGCAAGCACTTTATCGATCCTCTGGCCATCAAGGTCAACAATTTCAAGAGTCCACTCTTCCCAGTTCACAATGTCACCCGTCCTCGGCATGCGCCCAAGCAGCCACATCATCAGACCGCTGAGGGTATGATAAAGCCCTTTATCCTCTTCAGGCACACATTTCAACTCAAGAGTATCTTTCAGTTCTGGCACAGGAATAAGGCCATCAAGGAGCCAGGAACCATCGTGACGTTCCACCGCCCATGAATCTTCAAGATTACGGGGAACAAACTCTCCGGTGACTGCCTCAAGCATATCCTGAAGGGTAACCAGCCCCTGAATTTCACCATACTCATCAACCACAAAGACCATCTGGGTGCCCGAGGTCCTGAAATGATCGAGCAGTTCCATCCCTGTAAGTGTTTCGGGAACATAGACGCAGGGTTGCAGTTGCGAGGTAAATTCAGTAAGCCCCCCTTTCAGCGTTTTCGACAAAAGCTGTTTTGCATTGACCACGCCAAGCAGTGACTGAAGGCCTCCATTACAGACGGGAAAACGGGAGTGCTCCGACTCTGTTACCCGGTCGATATTCTCTTCAAGTGGCCGGGAAACGTCAAGAGAGACGATATCAGCCCTTGGAACCATCAGCGAACCGAGTTGACGGTCATCGAGACGGAAAACATTACGCACCATTTCATGTTCATGCTGCTCAATTACCCCTGCCTCAGAGCCCTCCTCAAGCATGGCATGAATCTCCTCCTCCGTGACGCTCGGCATGATGTGGGGGTGGTTTCCCGTCAGGCGGAGAATCGCATCAGTCGAGGCCGTAAGCAGCCTGCCAAACGGACGGGTTATCGAAGAGAGTGTACGCATCGGGCGTGCAACCAGGCATGCGATTCCTTCAGGGTTGAACTGGCCAAGACGTTTGGGCACAAGCTCTCCAACCACAATGGTGACATAGGTAATCAAAAGCACGACAAACACAATTGCAACAATATGGCTTATCTTTTGATCCATGCCGAGATCATATAACCATTGAGCTAAAGGGCCTGCAAAAACACCTTCTCCGACAATACCGTTCAGGATACCGATGGAGGTAATGCCAATCTGGATGGTCGAAAGAAACCTGGTTGGCTCCTGGCAAAGCTTCAGGGCAACAGCCGCAGCCTTGTCTCCATCCTCTGCAAGTTTTGAAAGACGGGAGCGCTTTGAGGTTACCAGCGCAATTTCCGACATAGCAAAAAGCCCGTTAACAACAATCAAAACAAGAAGAAAGAGTATTTCCATAACTATTCAGGTTGAACCGGTCGGGAGAAGAGCAGAAAAAATTAGTGCAGCTACAACCCATCAAATGGCAGAGTCCCGACCGGCTCTGTTGTTACATAATTTTCATGATCACAATGATCACGATGCCATTCAACTACATTTATATTCTGCAATTTCCAAATAACCACTCTCAACATGCAGCGACAGATGCCACCCCGGCGGGAGTTTGTAACGCTCTTTTACTTGTGGGCAAGAAAGAGTGTTTTCACCTTTGCAATCAGTTGCTTTTCTGTCAACCGCTCGCATGCCTCAACTCCAGTTACCTTTGTATGCAGTTCATTGACCTTTCCAAGAGCTTTGGCAAATTCAATTTTTGCCTCTCCGGGACCAAAAATGGCAATCTTCGAAGAATCTGCGAGCAACTCAATCACCATCGTGTAAAAGGCTTGATATTGGTGTTTTCGCCGTTCCTCTGCAGTATGTTCATTGAATACTGCCTGCGCCACAACGGTTCCCCCCGCTTTCCACCCTCCGGCAGGCTTAAGATGACTTTCTGCACCGGACTCCAAATGTTGAACAAACGTTTGATCACCTTCAATTGAAACGAGAAAAGCCTCCTTGTGGTCAATCCAGATACCAGTATTTTTTTTCATGGCTACCAGGCTCCTTCTATAATGATATTGCTGATTGGTAACAGACAACTCTTTATGATTCAGCGGCCACATAACCCCGAAACCCAACTGCCTACAGAAGTTCGCGGCAACCTCTCACACCGTAATGTAAACAAAAAATATTATACTATTACCCTGCTTTTACTTTCGAAAAACAAACGCACGTCAGGAGATCAAAAAGAGATACCCTGCACAGAGAACTCCGGGAAGATGAAACCCGGAGATCTCTGTGCAGGGCGTGAGAGACCGATAAGCTGGCAAGAAACTCCATCCTCTCTCAGATGGAGTCCAGGATTACCCGTTCTTTTTCGGCAAAGAGTTTCGCTGCTAGAAACTCCCGGTTCATGCGGGCGATATTGACCACGGAAATTCCTTTTGGACACTCAGCCTCGCATGCGTATGTATTGCTGCAACTGCCGAAACCAAGCTCGTCCATGGTGGCAACCATCCTCTGCACCCGTTTGGCTGCCTCAACCCGACCCTGTGGCAGCAGTGCAAGATGAGATACTTTTGCGCCGACAAAAAGCATGGCAGCAACATTGGAACAGGCGGCCACACAGGCACCGCATCCAATACAGGTTGCGGCATCAAAAGCTGCATCCGACTCCTCCTTGGGCACCGGGATGGTATTGGCATCAGGTACTCCGCCGGTATCTACCGATACGTAGCCACCAGCCTGTATGATTTTATCAAGTGCACTGCGATCAACAACAAGATCGCGGATAACGGGAAAAGCTTTTGCCCTCCATGGTTCAATATGGATGGTGTCACCATCCGTAAACGAACGCATGTGAAGCTGGCAGGTTGTAACTCCCTTGACCGGCCCGTGAGGACGTCCGTTAATATAAAGACTGCATGTACCGCAAATACCCTCCCGACAGTCATGATCAAATGCAACGGGATCGCCGCCGGTCATGACAAGCCTTTGATTGAGGGAATCGAGCATTTCAAAAAAAGAGCTGTCAGGCGAGATTCCTGAAATATCGTAGGAAACCATCTCCCCTTTGGCCTTGACGTTGTTCTGTCGCCAGATTTTCAGCGTAAAGTTCATAATCACCTGTTATTTGTAGCTCCGCTGGGAGAGCTTGATCTCTTTGAATTGAAGTTCTTCGCGGTGCAGCTCAGCAGCAGCATCACGCCCCTTGTATTCCCATGCACCAACAAAAGCGAACCTGTCGTCATTGCGCAACGCTTCGCCCTCACTGGTCTGATACTCCTCCCGGAAATGGCCCCCGCACGACTCCTTTCGCTGCTGGGCATCCCGAACCATAAGCTGTCCAAGTTCTATAAAATCGGCAACCCGACACGCTTTTTCGAGTTCCGGATTGTATTCATTCAGACCTCCGGGCATCCGCACACCCTTGGCAAACTCTTGACGGAGTTCAGTCAGTTGGTAGAGTGCCTCGGTAAGGCCAGCATCGTTTCGAGCCATGCCGCAATACTCCCACATGATTTTACCAAGACGGCGATGGAAATGATCGACACTCTCCTTGCCTGAGCTGTTTTTGATCTGCTTCAAGCGATCAGTAACACCATTTGCTGCAAGGGTGAATTCGGAAGAGGCTGTGTCGAAGCGCGGCGTATGAATTTCACCTGACAGATAGTTCCCTATGGTATAGGGAAGGATAAAATAACCGTCAGCAAGGCCCTGCATGAGGGCTGAAGCTCCGAGGCGATTTGCTCCGTGATCAGAAAAATTGCACTCTCCAATAGCATAGAGACCGGGAATGGTGGTCATCAAATCATAATCAACCCATAGGCCTCCCATCGTGTAATGCACCGCAGGATAGATCATCATCGGCATTTCATAAGGACTCTCTGCAACAATCTGCTCGTACATCTGGAAGAGGTTGCCATAAAGGGAGTTTATTGCGTCATGCCCCTTGCGCTTGATGGCATCAGCAAAATCAAGGAAAACTGCCATGCCGGTAGAGCCGACGCCAAAACCGGCATCGCAACGCTCTTTGGCTGCCCTTGAAGCCACATCCCTCGGCACAAGATTGCCGAAAGCAGGATAACGACGCTCCAGATAGTAATCCCGATCCGCTTCAGCAATATCGGAAGGCTTGATCTCTTTATTCCTTAGTTTTTCAACATCCTTTATCTTGGCCGGTACCCATATCCTTCCATCATTCCGCAAACTTTCGCTCATCAGGGTGAGCTTTGACTGCGCATCACCATGTACCGGAATACAGGTCGGGTGAATCTGGGTAAAGGCAGGGTTTGCAAACATCGCCCCTTTCTTGTAAGCGCTCCACGCAGGTGTCACATTGGAACCCATCGCATTGGTGGAGAGGAAAAAAACATTACCATATCCACCGCTGGCCAGCACAACAGCGTGGGCTGCATGACGCTCTATCTCACCGGTCACGAGGTTTCGGGCAATAATACCCCGTGCATTTCCCTCAATCAGAACCGTATCAAGCACATCACGACGGTTAAAGAGCGTAACATTACCTGCCGCAATCTGGCGGCTCAAAGCTCCGTAGGCACCAATCAAAAGCTGTTGTCCGGTCTGCCCCCTCGCATAAAAAGTTCTTGATACCTGTGCGCCCCCGAACGAGCGATTGGTCAGCAAGCCACCGTACTCCCGGGCAAACGGCACACCCTGCGCCACACAAAGATCAATAATCTGGTTGCTGACCTGTGCCAGACGATAGACGTTTGCTTCGCGAGCACGGTAATCGCCACCCTTGATGGTGTCATAAAAGAGACGGTAGGCACTGTCTCCGTCGTTTGGATAGTTTTTTGCGGCATTGATTCCGCCCTGTGCAGCAATACTGTGTGCACGACGCGGCGTATCCTGATAACAGAATACCTTGACATTGTAACCGAGCTGCCCGAGCGATGCAGCCGCCGAAGCTCCGGCCAGACCGGTGCCAACGACGATAATATCAAGTTTGCGTTTGTTGTTGGGGTTTACCAGCTTGCTGCCCGATTTGTAGGCGGTCCATTTTTCAGCCACCGGCCCTTCAGGGATTCTGGCGTTGAGGCGTGTCATTGAAGAGTATTGTGAGTGTTGCTTTTGGTAAAAAACACGGCTGTTATTGGTTGATAAATCACTTTGATAAATTTGATAAACAGATATAAATCGGTACAAGAGTGAATCCGAGAGCAATAAAGACCGAGTAGGCCGAGCCGACAAACTTTACAGCATCGGTATACTTGCTGTGGTTCCAGCCGAGGGTCTGAAAAGCCGACTGAATGGCGTGGTTCAAGTGAATACCAAGAAAAACAAAAGAGACTACGTAGAAGAGTGAATACCAGGGAGATGAAAACAAACGCAGTGTACGGCCATAGAAGTCGTGAGCCGCTATACCCGAAGGTGGCGCTACAAGACCAATCTTGATAAAGTAGAAATCAACAAAATGAAGAAGGAGAAAGATGAAGACAATAATTCCGGTATGGAACATGTACTTCGAAAAAAAGGAGGTATCAGAGCTGTTGCTGCATGCGTAGGCGATCGGTCGAGCTTCCCTGTTCTGGAAAGAGACCAGCACTCCGAAAAAAATGTGGAGCAAAAATCCGGCAAAGAGCACAATCTCAAAAACCTTGATGATGGAGTTGGTGCCCATGAAAGTTGCGGCTTCGGTGAACATACGACCGCCGTCATCTTTCAGCAACATAAGATTGATGCCGAGATGTACACATAAAAATGTAACCAAAAAAAGTCCGGCAAGCGCCATAAGTACCTTTCTGGTAATGGACGAATACAAAAGCATGATAGTCATACTATGATTATTTCAATGGCAAAGAACTGTGGATTACCTCCTGAGGTTCTCAAGGTAAGTTCCTCTTTTTTAACTTCCAACAAAAAAATCACAATTGAGTACTATCCGTCAATCAAGGCAACCGCCCTGACGGGGGAGGCTTCTGCCCCGGCAATTTTCAGAGGAAAGCCGCAAAAGGTGAAAAAATAATTGAATAACTGCGACGGACAGAGGATATTTTCAATAATCAGGATCTCTTTTTGGAGCAAACACCGGTGCACAGGAAAATCAACCGAGTCCGCCGTATCGACAGAAATCATGTCAACACCGACTCCTTTCAGATGAAAACCGGTCAACCACCGGGCAGCCTGGGAGGAGAGTACCGGGTATCCTGCGTAATAATCTGCAGAGCCCCAGTATTGGCTCCACCCTGAGCAGAGCAACAGAAAGTTGATCTCCTTGATGAGATCCCGAAAAGGGTGCAGCACTTCAACGGAAATAATCCCACCGGCCATACCACGCAGATCAATCGCAACTCCCTTTCCGGCAAACCGCTCTACACCGAACGCATCAAGCGAACTGCCCGCAGAAAGAATGTGCGACGGAAGATCGACATGGGTTCCGATATGAGAAGAGAAGGTAAGAAGCTGCTCGGCAAAACCATGCTCGCCAATTGATGCGAACGGCTGAAAAATCGGGCCGGGAGTGCCGGGATAAGAGGGCATTGAGGCCTCAATGGTATGACTCAGATCAATAATGTGCATCACCCTTTCATCTTATTTTGTTCGATCCTGCCGCAGAGATAGTCGATAATCGCCTCAACAGCTTTCTCCCTCTCGCAATCACAAAAGAGCTGATGACCGGAACGCTCCAGCCATATCAGAGACTTTTCTGAAAGAGGGGTCGCAATTTCATTGTACAGCATGATTGCACTTTCAGGACGCACCGTGCGCTCCTTGCGGCAGTGTATAATCAGAACGGGTACTTTGATGCGAGCGAGCAGTTGCCTGCTTTTTTTGATCAGGTCGAACAAGGAGATGATTGCGGCTGTCGGTACCCAGGAATAATGAAGGGTGCTGGTTGCATATTCCGCGTCAGCAAAGTCGCTCTTTAGCTCCCAATTCCGGAAAATTTTGCCAAGAAGTGGCGCTGCAAAATGGAGAGGGCGACCTGGAGCGAGCACCGAAAAAAGTTTGATTGCCGGTGTGGCAAGCACCAGACTGTCGATCCTCTCCTGATGCATGACGGCAAGATTCAGTGAGAGAAGGGCTCCCATACTGTGGCCAATGACAACAATCCGTTCCGCCTCAAGAGTGAGCTTTTGAAACGCCTCTTCGGCATCAGCCATCCACCGTTCCCACTTCACGCCCCGGAGCGCCTCTGGCGACGAGGCACCATGCCCGGCCAAAAGGGGCACACTCAGCGGAATGCCAAGCTCCCGGAGAGAGAGTGACAAGGACTTTACACTCTCAAGCGTTGCCGTAAAACCGTGAATGACAAGAACGCCGAAAGGGCTTCGTACCTTGTGTTGTTCATCCATGATCGCATCTCGTCATAGAGCTCTTTATGAAAAACGTATACCACTTAACGCACACTGAAACAGAGTGTGCCTATAAATACAGGTTATTACGGAATATTGTGGCAAAATAGCTATTTTGAAGGAAAATAAACTCCAAATGAACGAAACGATACGCAAAATTCTGTTGAGCGGATGCCTGCTGCTGCCCCTGGTACTCAGTTCGTGCTCGTCAACGCGTGCTCCCTGGAGCAGCAAAAGAGTTCTTTCACCAGAAGAGGCCTACCGACTTGGGAAAATCAAGAACACTCCCTACGTTATCAATGGCCGAGTTTATGTTCCCATGAGCTACCAGGAGGCTCTCTCTTACGAAGAGACCGGAATAGCGTCATGGTACGGCCAGGAAACGCTCGACCAGCACAGCGGACAGTTGACCGCCTATGGGGAGGTTTTCGACCCGTCGCAGCCAAGCGCTGCACACAAATACCTGCCTCTACCCTCTCTTGTAAAGGTAACCAATCTCGATACACAGGCATCAATGGTTGTCAGGGTCAATGATCGCGGCCCATTTGTCGACAATCGCGTTATAGACCTGAGCGCAGAAGCGGCCAAACAACTGGGCTTCTACAAAAAAGGTACGGCCAAAGTCAAGATCGAGGTTATGTCGCGGTAACAATAACGCAACCAAAACAAGAGGTCTGATACGACCTGCCTCTTCAGGGCTGATATTCAAGGCGCCAGATCAGGTATTGACGACAGCATGAACGCCCTACCGTTCCCTTCCTTCAAGGATAAAATCAATATTGTCATGAATTCAAGAATTCCTCGTCCGACATTTTCCAATCGTCCCGGAACTCAACTTGTAAAGTGGACCCTAAGCGGTAGACAAAAAGTGACTGAGTTTAAGTTGGTAACCAGACCTGTTCATGCAGCGGAAAGGCGCAGCCCCTCTTTAACCTACAACTCTTCTGTGTGCTTGTTCACCTTTCTATACTTGTCAACTATTTTTGCCATATTCCTTTAATCCGCAGTGTAATGCCCAAAAATACCAAGTTGCTCCGTGGCGCAGGTGCGCTGTAACGGTTTGTTATACAATTTCAGTTCTTCTACTATTTAAAAACCTAATATATACGAAACAATATTGTATTATTCTTCTGGTTCAATGGTTATTTCCTCAAGGCTCTGTCCCTGTCTGGCAAGAAGAGTCCAAAGGTCAGAGAAGAAAAAATGATCAACCGTTTTTATATGTTGGGAAAGCAATGGATGTGTAATCATATTGGGCCGAATGTCGCAGTAATAGACACCGTCAAGCGGATTCAGCTTGATCGTGTACGCCTTGAAGTGTCCTGGAAGAAATGTCGCTGAAATGCCGTACTCATGCTCTTTTTTTGTCTTTTTACGCTGTACATCGTTGAGAAAAATGGCGATGTGTGACAAATCTGTGTTTGTGAGCCTGTTGTATAAAAACTTGTCCATGAAAACCTTGTCAATGCGGTCTTTGCTGGACGTTTTAACAGAACCGATGATTTTCAGTTCTCCTGTTTTGCTTATCATTAAGTCATGTTGATAAGATGATTTAAAAAGTTCTGTGCCATCGTCATCTTTTACCGGAACTTGCATGACACCTGATACGCACTCTACGTCAAGGGAAACAATCAGTAAACGGATCAGTCGCTCAAATAAATCGCCATTTACTTTTCGGGCCTGGTTTGATTTTCCGGCAGGTAGCGCGTCAAGTGTTGCGCCGATTGATTGCTGGATGGTGTAGATGGTCCGGTTGATGTTTTCTCTACATTCGTCAGATGGCCGTTCTCCATTTTTTATCTTTTCAAGTGTTTCCGTAAACTGCTTTGCGCCGTTTTCAAAATGATCGGCGTCGTACATGAGCAGAGTGTTCAGGGGACGGGTAATGTTGTAATGTCCATCTTTTTGGTATTGGAAAAATTGATAGTGGTTTTCGTTTCTGGAGATGATACGGGCTTGAAGACCGGTCTCTACATATTCCAGATAGCGGGCGCAAAACGTGATGTAGCTTTCTACCGAAAGGAATAGCTCTTTGTTGACGGCATGGCTTACAAGTTTTGAAATATTCATCGTATGGATTCCCTCCGGGCGGCAGTTTTACGGTCATGGGCGATCCATTCTTCTTTAGTCATTCGCCTGACATTTTTTAACCGTTCTATTGCCCATTGGTTATAGTTGAGGTTCATGTCACAACCCATCCAGCGGCGTTTTAGCTGCTCCGCAACAACTATCGTGGTGCCAGACCCGGAAAAGGGGTCAATAACGAGATCACCTTCGTTGGAAGATGCAAGAACAAATTTTCTTAACAGTTCTTCTGGTTTTTGCGTTGGATGAGGGGTTTTCTCACCCATGCCGTTGCAGGTGGTTGGAATGTCTATGACATCTTTTGGTTTCGCTCCCTTGGGGTTTGGTATCCAGTTGTCACGCAACTTGTTTCCGTTACCACCGTATGCGCTTGTTTCTGCCTGTGGGTGCGACGGATATTTGAGCGTATGCGCTCCGTAAGGGGTGCGGACATCGTCAATGTTTAGTTTGCAAGCGTCTGTTTTACGGAAGTGGATGATGCTCTCATGCGAACGTCCCCACTCATTCCCTAAATTGGCTTTGTTTTTGTAATGCCAGATAAGCCATCGGCAATGCTTGAAATACTTTGATGCTGGATGTTTGATGTCTGCCAATATTTCAGAGAACCCACACACATATAAAGAACCGGCAGGCTTCAACACGCGAGAGGCTTGAGCGATCCACTTGATTGACCACTCAATATATTTCTCTTGACTCTCAAAGTTGTCCCATTCAGCTTTTTTGATGTTATAGGGGGGGTCAGCAAAAACGAGGTCAACGCTTGAAGAGGGAAGAGACTCAAGCCACTTGATAGAATCTCCCTGATACAGGCGTCCGTTTGCATGTTCGTATTGCAACTGGAAAGCTGTTGAGACAGGAGGAAAGGAAAGCTCTCTCGTTTGCTTCCGTTGGATTTCATTCGGTGAAAAAATAGTCAATTGCTCCATTATATACTGGTCGAGAGCCTGCCAGCCAGCATCGGGGCAATTTTCAACAGAATTTAGCATTGTATTTCTCCGCTTGTTGGTATTTCGACAATATACCACGAAAAGTAACTTGAGGGGCAATCAGCTTTGGTTCTTTTTTTTGCGCCCCTCAAGGGCGCTCGGTTTTTATTATGGTGTATAACGTCAGCATTCAGCGCCCCGCGCCCACTACAAAACTGGAAAACAGATAGTCACTTGCGGGCGCGGGTTCGCGGGAACAGCTTGTTAGGCCAATGTTTTGAGCAAAAAAGTCAGGCAACGATAAAACGCAGTTCTCCGAGCCATCCAACTAAAGGATAATTAGTATGTTTAAATTTTCTCAGATACGAACTCAAGTATTGCTTCGAATGAGTCTTGACTAATTGGATCATGGAATTTAACAGAAACATTACTCATTGAGCTACCAAGTCCTTGGGCGAGAAATGGTAATACACTCAATTCAGGAGTAATAATTAAGATATCCTTTTTGTGTGCTAAGCGCTCCATAGTAATTGATTCCGTAATAAAATAGCCAAGGTGCTCATGACTCAAGCGATGTTTGATACGGAATTACGGAATAATTTTTTGCTAAGTACTTATTAAATTGTCATTTCGACGAACGAAGTGAGGAGAAATCTTACAGCGACATAATCAAGATTTCTCACTAACGTTCGAAATGACAGGATTATAAGCGCTTCACAAGCGTTGATTCCGTAATAAAAAAAACACACATCAAGAAATCAGGCTTTGATGACTTGATATTACGGAGCGACTTGTTGTTGACCGCTTAATGCGTAGCCAAGCTCAATCAAAGCACTATATGCTAAACTTTTTGGGTAAAGCAAGACAAATATGCTGCATTCATCTATCGCAGAAAAGTCATGCAATACTGCAGAATCAAGATTTCCTAGCGCATCTCGCGAAAATATATTTAAAGCGGCACAATAGAATTTATGGTTGTTTTGACGGACAGTATACTTCCTTTGCACCCGCGAAGTTAATTAGTGCTTCTTTAACGCGCAATGCACATTCTTTATAACAAGGATATTCTGTATCGTCAGCACTAGCCATTGGCACACCAACAAATACCTTGCCTCGTTTTATGCCTTTAATGTGCTGTGAAAAAATATTAAAATTATCATGGATGTAAAGTTCTTCAATATTAGATGTAATGGATTCCAAATTTGATGCAAGCTCGAAATAAAGTCGATCTATGCTATCTTGTATGTGAGATGGTGATGAATAATTTCCAAGTGCTTTTACATCTTCTATTAACTTTTTAATACCAGGCTTAGAGATAACGATACTTTGGTAATGTTTTAGCGGTGATTTTATGTCCGCAAAGTCAACATCAATCAAAAGCGGTATAGTTCTACGCTCATCTTTGCTACTTACTGCAATACCCCCTGCTTCAAAATTGATCCATGGGGCATCAATATTGGTACGAGTAAGTATTATTATTGCACAATCAGCTTGTATTAATTCTTTTTTGATAGTGCTATGCCAATCCAATCCAATCCAGCCCCAATATCTTCCTCAGAATAAAATATGTTAATGTTTTCTTTCGGGAAGACTGATTCGCATAACCATTGCTTTAATGCCTTGGCAATTTCACGGCTTAGCTTCCCAGACCAGCTAACGAATATTTTCATGCTTTGTTTATCTTCAAGTGGAATACGTTTACAGATGTTTTGTAAAGAGTATATAGCCTTGGGGTTACCGTAAAAATTAGTGAGCTAATTTTCATCAATCGCAGACTCTAAGCCTAACGGCAGGCGTTAGAAGCAAGAGCGGGCTTAGACGGG